>Ga0163144_10000904_pt1 | contig 70454 bp, 81 predicted proteins | sample OliLak19BULKMAT1_FD_123175 | JGI IMG/M metagenome (GOLD analysis project Ga0163144, IMG submission 123175) | Freshwater microbial mat bacterial communities from Lake Vanda, McMurdo Dry Valleys, Antarctica - Oligotrophic Lake LV.19.BULKMAT1 | ecosystem: Environmental > Aquatic > Freshwater >... | reverse complement strand
GAGTATTGACAACCTTTTAAGCAGGTGGTATAAATCAACAGCACAATCCTAAACAAGGGGGTATTTTTGTGTACCTCTTTGTTTCGCGTTGTTTAACTGAAGTTTCCTGTGGATCATACCAACAACTAGTTTTAAAGAACGCCGAGCGTTCCTCGGGTTGGTCCTCATAGTTAAATTTCCCAGTTTACTGGGACTGCTCACACAAATAGAAAGAATAACTAGTGGCAAAAAGAATATCCTGGGGACAAAACACAACTATTAACTTACCAACACTCGATCTGGTTAAAATCCAGAAAGACTCATTTGGTGCTTTTTTGGAATCTGGAATCGCAGAGGTAATTAACGAAATTACACCAGTAGACGACTTCACTGGCAAAAACTTCACACTCACACTTGGCGCTTATTCATTCGGTAAACCAAAATACACCCCAGAGGAATGTGCTAAAAAAGGTATCACCTATGACGTTCCGCTTAAAGTAGAAGCAACAGTTGTAAACAAACAAACAGGCGGTAAAAACACTCAAGAAGTATTCTTGTGCGATTTACCACTGATGCTGGACAAAGGATCTTTCATCATCAATGGTATCGAGCGTGCAGTTGTAACCCAACTTGTTCGTGCACCTGGCGTTTACTACTCCGCAGAAATAGATCCATCAACCGGGAAAACTCTGTACAATTGTGAAATCAGACCTCAAAGAGGTTCATGGCTAGAATTTGCAATCACCAAAAACGATTTAATCACAGTCAAAATCGACAGACGTAGAAAATTCCCGGTAACGACTTTCTTGCGCGCAATTGGTTTTGAAGACAACGAATCAATCCTAAAACTTTTCGAAAATGTGCTTGACGATAACGCTAGGGAATTGCTGAACAACACACTAGCAAAAGATTCAACAACCAACGCAGACGAGGCGCTTCTGGAAATCTACAGAAGAATGAGACCAGGAGACCATGTAATCTTGGACAATGCAAAAGCTCTGATCGAAAACATGTTCTTTAACCCACGTAGATATTCTCTAGGTAGGGTTGGTAGATACAAAGTTCAAAAGAGACTTAAAAACCTCAAAGAAAAATTACCAAACAACGAGAAAGAAGACGTAAATAGTCAAATACTTACGCCAAATGATTTTGTAGCATCGATCGCATATCTTTTCGAACTCATTGCAGGCAACGGAAGGTTAGACGACATTGACCATCTTGGAAACAGAAGACTTCGAAGAGTTGGAGAACTTGTAGCGCAAAATGCATTCAGAATCGGAATTTTACGACTTGAGCGAGTCATCAAAGAAAGAATGAGCTTAACACCAGTTGAGGAAGGTGTGCCGTCTCCTGCAGCACTAATCAACGCTCGTCCAATAATCTCTGCAATCAACGAATTCTTCAGATCTTCTCAACTTTCCACAATCCTAGACCAAACGAATCCACTTTCCGAGCTCGACAACCTGCGAAGGTTAACAGTTATGGGAACAGGTGGAATCGCTAGAGAGCGTGCCGCGTTTTCTATACGCGACATTAACCACTCGCAATATTCCAGAATTTGCCCAATTCGCTCTCCGGAAGGTCCAAATATTGGCCTAGTAACTTACATGGCACTTTACTGCCAAGTCAACGATTATGGATTTCTCGAGGCGCCTTACAGAAAAGTAAATCAGGATAAGAGTGGTAAAGCAAAAGTGACCAACGAAATCGTTTACCTTGCCGCAGACGACGAAGAAGATTACTACATAACCCACGCACAGATAAAAATCGACGCAAAGGGTTTAATCGCAGAAGACAGAGTCCCGGTTCGTTATAAAGGAGAATTTACAACTGCCAACCAAGGTGCGCTCAATTACATTGACGTTGTTCCAAGGCAAGTTGTCGGAACTTCAGCAGCCCTAATTCCATTTTTAGCAAACGATGAAACTAACCGTGCGCTAATGGGTACGCACATGCAGTGCCAAGCAGTACCACTTATCATCCCTCAGTCTCCAGTTGTGGGTACTGGTATGGAAGAAGTTGTCGGTATAAACATGGGTCGGGCAATCCAAGCGGATGCAGACGGAGACGTTATTTATGCAGACGCCAAAAAAATCATAATCAAAACAAAAGATGGCGAACAAACTCACACCTTGCAAAAGTTTTCGCGCTCACCACAGAGCACTTGCTATTCTCAACGGCCAAAAGTATCAATCGGCCAAAAAGTCAAAAAAGGTGACATTATAATTGACGGTTCTGCAACAGATGACGGCGAACTCTCACTTGGACAAAACCTAACAATCGCCTACATGAGCTTCGATGGTCTTGGTTACGAAGACGCAATCGTTGTTTCTGACCGAGTTTCAAAGGAAGATCGACTAACTTCAATCCACATAGAAGAGCACGAAACAGCAGTTGTAGAAACCAAACTTGGACCAGAAGAAACAACCAGGGACATCCCAAACGTTTCAGAAGAACAACTTAAATATCTAGACGAAGATGGAATCGTAGTTGTTGGTGCAGAAGTTGGACCAAACGACATACTAGTTGGCAAAATTGCGCCAAAAGGTGAAACAGAACTTTCTGCAGAAGAAAGACTCTTGCGCACAATCTTCGGAGAAAAAGCAAGAGAAGTTCGAGATACCTCGCTTAGAGTTCCACACGGAGAAAAGGGAACAGTAATAGATATTAAAATTCTATCCCGCGAAAAAGGTGACGAGCTAGAACACGGTGCGGTAAAGAAAATTATCGTCAAAATCGCACAAATGCGAAAAATCGTAGTTGGAGATAAAGTTGCAGGACGGCACGGAAACAAAGGCGTAATCAGCAAAATTGTGCCGGCCGCAGACATGCCATATCAAGCAGATGGAACTCCAGTCGATATTATCATCAGCCCACTTTCCGTCTTGGCTCGAATGAACCTTGGACAACTTTTGGAAACGCACCTTGGAATTGCCGCAGACAAATTGGGTTACAAAGTAGCGCTCCCGGTATTTGAACAAATATCAGAAGATAGAATAGTAGAGGAGCTCAAAAAAGCAGGGTTTGCCGAAGATGGCAAAATGACTCTGTATGATGGTCGAACAGGCCTCGCGTTCGATCGTCAAATTGTAGTAGGCAAATCATACATTCTAAAACTCATCCATATGGTAGAAGACAAGATTCACGCAAGGTCAACTGGTCCTTATTCTTTAATTACTCAGCAACCATTGGGTGGAAAAGCACAAATGGGGGGTCAAAGACTTGGAGAAATGGAAGTTTGGGCACTCGAAGCATATGGTGCCGCCTACACATTGCAAGAAATGTTAACAATCAAATCTGACGATGTGGTTGGCCGAGCAAAAGCTTTCGAAGCAATAATCAAAGGCGAGGAAATCCCACAAGCCCTGATACCAGAATCATTTAAGGTACTTGTAAAAGAATTGAACAGTTTGGGTCTTAATGTACAAACAGTTGGTGCAAAAACAGCAGAGCAAGAAAAAGTCGAACCAGAGCTAGAAAGAACCGTAAAAGAAGCACAGGCCTTGGCCGAAGCATCTGGGGAACAAATCGTAGCGGTAGAGGGCGAAATGATAGCAGACTCAGGACCTGTGGAAGTTGAAAAAACTAAAACACAAACACCATGAACGAACTAATAGATTTTGAAAGCCTAAAAATAACTCTAGCTTCATCAGAAGACATAAAAACATGGTCTTTTGGAGAAGTAACAAAGCCAGAGACAATAAACTACAGAACCCTAAAGCCAGAGAAAGACGGGTTGTTTGACGAACGAATTTTTGGACCGACTAAAGACTGGGAATGTTACTGTGGAAAATATAAAAGAATTCGTTATCGAGGAATTATCTGTGACAAATGTGGAGTCGAAGTAACCCAATCCCGCGTAAGACGAGAGCGAATGGGACACATCACTCTTGCCGCACCTGTTGTCCATAATTGGTTCTTTAGAGGAAGTCCTTCAAAACTAGGGCTTTTGCTGGACATTTCTCCACGAAGTCTAGATGCAGTCGTTTACTTTGCATCATATCTTGTAATCTCAACAGACCCAGATAAGAAAAAAGAAATTCTAGAATCTCTCCAAGACGAGTTGGAAAAGAAGAAAAAAGAGCAATCTCAAGCCCTGAAGGAACTAATCGAGGGTGAAGAAAAAGACGTTAAAAAAGAAGTTGCAACAATCAAAACCGGCGCAAAAGTCAAAGAAACTGCAGATCTAAAAATAGAAGAAGTACAACTTTCTATGCGTCAAAGGCAAGCAAAGCTTCGCGAAGAAAATGCGCAAGAAGCATCACGACTTGAAGAAATTTACAAAAACATTTCCGACATGGTCAACGCAATAAAACCGCGCGATCTACTCTCAGAGGAAGAATATTTAAAACTTTCAGACTACGACGCAGAAGGATTTATGAAAGTTGGAATGGGTGCGGAAGCTGTACTTCAGGTTTTGGACAAACTTGATCTTGCAAAACTCTCTGTTTCTCTCCGTGAAGAAATTGTCACAACAAGTGGGCAAAAGCACATAAAGGCAACTAAAAAATTAAGAGTTGTCGAAAGTATGCGCAAAGCAAGTCTCAACCCAACTTGGATGATAATGAAAGTTTTGCCTGTACTTCCACCAGATTTAAGGCCAATGGTACAACTTTCAGGTGGTCGTTTTGCAACTTCAGACCTTAACGATTTGTACAGAAGAGTAATTAACAGAAACAACAGACTCAAAAAACTGATCGAACTTGGTGCGCCAGAAATAATTCTTAGAAACGAAAAGAGAATGCTCCAAGAAGCTGTCGACGCGTTAATCGATTCACAACGAGTTAAAAATATCAGAGCTTCTCAAGAACTTAGATCACTTTCTGACATGTTGCGAGGCAAACAAGGAAGATTCAGGCAAAATTTACTTGGAAAACGTGTCGACTACTCAGGTCGATCAGTAATCGTTGTTGGTCCAGAGTTAGAGTTAAATGAAGCTGGAATTCCAAAAGAAATGGCTTTGGAAATGTTTAAACCATTTGTACTTCGAGAAGTCATCGCCCAAGGTCATGCTCCAAACGTTAAGAGTGCAAAACACTTTATAGAAAGAAGAACTGGCGAAGTTTGGGATATTTTAGAAAATATTACAAAGAATCACCCAATACTTCTAAATCGTGCACCAACTTTGCATAGGCTAGGTATTCAGGCTTTCTATCCAATCTTGATAGAAGGTGACGCAATCAGAATCCATCCATGTATTTGTGCAGGTTTCAACGCAGATTTCGATGGAGATCAAATGGCAATCCACGTCCCATTGTCCGAAAAATCCAAAGAAGAAGCAAAGAATCTCATGATGGCGGCTCGTAACCTAGTTCGTCCAGCAGATGGTTCACCAATAACTCTTCCAAATAAAGAAATGGCACTTGGCATTTATTACCTAACATCACCAGACACAAACATAGAACCATATCCTGGAATCTTTGCAAATGCAGAAGAGGTATTATTGGCGCTCTCAAGTAAAAAAATCGGAATCAGAACACGAGTTTCGGTAAAAATTGGCAAAGAAATTTTAGAAACAACAGTCGGTCGAGTACTCTTCAATATGCAACTTCCAGAAGCAATGAGATTTATGAATGAAACAGTGTCTGCCGCAATGATCAAGAAGTTAATCAACACTACAATCGACAAAATGCCAGAAGAAGAAGTAAGTAAGCTGATCGACAAACTCAAAGGGTTAGGTTTTGAAGGCGCTACCTTCTCCGGTCTTTCTGTCTCTGTGTTTGATTGTAAAATCGTCGACAACAAGGACGAAATTATCCACAAAGCCGACCTAGAAGTCGAAACAATCGAAAAGAATTTCAAAATGGGTCTTATTACCCGAGACGAGCAAAGAAGGTTGTCGCAAGAAGTGTGGCTTACCGTAACAAACGAACTTGCAGACCTTACATGGAGAAGTCTAAAAGAGGACAACGCAATAAAAATCATTTCTGATTCTGGTGGATCACGTGCAACTGCAGAACAGGTCAAACAGCTCAGTGCAATGCGTGGTCTTGTAACAGATCCTTCTGGGCAAATCGTGCCACTGCCAATCAAATCAAACTTCCGCGAAGGTTTATCGGTATTCGAATACTTCACCAGTGCCAGAGGAGCCAGGAAAGGTTTGGCGGACCGCGCAATAAAAACTGCAGAATCTGGTTATCTTACACGTCGTCTCGTAGACGTTGCACACGACGCAATAATTCGACTAGAAGATTGTGGCACAAAAAATGGAATCAAATTTGCAGCAACAGACAAGCGTCAGGCACACATACCACAAAGAATCGTAGGCAGAATTACAGCCGCAGATGTTGTGGCGCCGAAGACAAAAAAAGTAATTATCAAGGCAAACACCCTAATCGACGAAGCAATGGCTCAAGAGGTGGACAGTTCAGGAGTAGAAGAGTTGGAAATTCGCTCACCCCTAACCTGTGAGGCAAAATATGGTCTTTGCCAAATGTGTTACGGAAAAGATCTTGTAAGTCGGGAGATGGTTGCAATAGGAACGCCAGTTGGTGTTATTGCAGCACAAAGTATCGGTGAACCTGGAACACAGCTTACAATGAGAACCTTCCACACTGGAGGAATCGTTGGTCTAGATATCACACAAGGCCTGCCGCGCGTCGAGGAACTTTTTGAGGCCAGAAGTCCAAAATACGTAGCACAGATTGCGGAGATTACCGGTAAAGTCAAAATCGAGGAAACAGAGGATGGATACGTAATTAAAGTAAAAAGCACAAATCTCAAACCTCCAGTAGAAAGAGAATACTTCGTACTTCCAACGGCAGAACTAAACGTTAGCGACGGCGATCTTGTTGCAGCTGGTACGCCTCTTTCGTCAGGATACTTAGATATCAAAGAAGTTTTGGCAATCACCGGTCTACGAGCTGCACAAATGTACGTGATAACAGGTGCACAGGAAGTTTACGAATCACAAGGTGTGGCGATCAACGACAAGCATTTTGAAGTAATCGTAAAGAAAATGAGCGAAAAAGTAAGAATAGAAACTCCGGGCGACACAGTCCTTTTGCCAGGGGAACTTATTGACAAATATCGTTTTGCAGAAGAAAACGCCAAGGTTCTTGCAGAAGGTGGAGAGCCATCAACCGCACAAGTTGTAATCCTTGGAATCACCCGTGCAGCACTCTACATAGAAAGCTTTCTGTCTGCCGCTTCATTCCAAGAGACCACGAGAATCTTAACTGATGCTGCAATAGAAGGAAAAACAGATAGATTAATAGGTCTCAAGGAAAATGTAATTATTGGACGCTTAATACCTACATCAGAAGACAGAGCCAGGATACAGTAATACCTCGACACAATATTGACCAGCTGTTATAATCACCAACTATGCCGACGATAAACCAACTAATCAGAAAAGGAAGACAATCAAAACCAAAACGAATTAGGGCGATTGCACTAAGACGCGCCTTCAATTCAAAAGCCAATAAATTCGTGACTTATCCATCTGCTCAGAAACGTGGAGTTTGTACTGTTGTAAAAACAATGACACCAAAGAAACCAAATTCCGCGCTTCGGAAAGTTGCTCGTGTTAGGCTTTCCAACAAACAAGAGGTCACAGCCTACATTCCAGGCGTCGGCCACGAACTAGCAGAACATTCCGTCGTTCTTATCCGTGGGGGCCGTGTAAAAGATTTGCCAGGAGTTAAGTATCACATCATTCGCGGAAAATACGACACAACGGGTGTTGCCAACCGAAAGCAAGGTAGGTCACTTTACGGAACTAAAAAATCTGGTGCAACTTCAGCCGCCGCCGCCGCCGCAAAAGCAGGCGCAGGCGCAGTAGCAGGAGGAGGTCAATAATGCCAAGAACAGGTAAAGTGCCAAAAAGACAAATTCAGCCAGATTCAATTTACAACAGTTTAATAGTGGCCAAACTAATAAACAAAATTATGACCGAGGGCAAAAAGACAATAGCTCAAAAAATTGTCTATGAAACATTTTCCGCAATCAAAGAACAGGGGCAAGATCCAATTGCCACACTGGAAAAGGCACTAGAAAACATAATGCCAAAAATGGAAGTAAAACCGCGTAGAGTTGGAGGAGCTTCATACATGGTTCCGATCGAAGTCAGAGGACCTCGTCGCCAATCGCTTGCTATCACTTGGTTGGTAACATCAGCACGTGCCAGAACAGCCAAGGAAATAGAGGTAAAACCAAAAAACAAACCATTAATGATCGCAAAATTAACAGCAGAGTTAACCCAAGCCGCAAATAACGAAGGAAAAGCTGTGGCAAAGAAAGAAGAGATGAACAGAATGGCAGAAGCAAACAAGGCATTTGCACACTTCCGCTGGTAAAAAATCAACAAAATTATGATAAGTCGAGCACAAAAACTAAAACAACTTCGAACAAAGTTAACAGAGCTGGAAGACGTCAAGCTCAAAGACAAGCTCACGAAATATGGTGAAGCCTACCAGGACAGTAATGGCGCATGGGCAGAAAATGCTGCGTGGGAACTGGCAGATGAAGAAATTTCAGTACTTCGCGCAATGATCGGAGAAATTAAAAAAGAAATAAAAGATCTTGAACACGAAGCAAACAATAAATCTAAATAAATATCATTATGGAAAAACAACCACAGTCACATCCCGAACATTCTAAAGTTGTCGCCACAAACAGAGCAGAGTTTACGGCCCAACTAGTCGAGATGTATTCCAAAGAACCGCTCAGACTTGCGCATCTTCTAGATATCGAAGCAAACTTAAACACATTAAACTCAACAAGACCCTCACGTATAGTTACTAGTAACAAATAATCATGGCACAAGCGGCAAGTCGTCTCTATCCCTTAAATCGTATTCGAAACATAGGCATTATTGCTCACATCGACGCTGGTAAAACCACAACCACGGAGAGAATTCTTTTTTACACAGGTAAATCTTACAAACTCGGTAATATCGATGAGGGCACGACAGTCACAGACTGGATGGATCAAGAAAAAGAGCGAGGAATAACAATCGTTTCTGCCGCAGTAACAACATTTTGGACTCCAAAATCGGGTCCTAACAAAGGTATCGAATTCAGAATAAACATCATAGACACCCCCGGCCACGTAGATTTTACTGCAGAAGTAGAGCGATCACTAAGAGTTCTAGATGGTGGTGTCACAGTTTTGGATGCAGAAGAAGGCGTTCAAAGCCAAAGTGAAACTGTCTGGCGCCAAGCCGACAAATACAAAGTACCAAGAATTTGTTTTGTGAACAAAATGGACAAAATGGGTGCAGATTATTTTGCAACGCTAGAGTCTGTCAGAAAACGTCTTGGAGCCCCCGCTGTTCCGTACAATATTCCAATTGGCCGTGAAGATGACTTTCGTGGTGTCGTAGATCTTTTAACCAGACGCGCATTCGAATGGGATCCAAAAGCAGAAGGCTTGGGTAAAGAATTTAAAGAAATTGATGTTCCAGCAGACATGAAGGATGACGTGGAAAAATATCGATCAGAGCTAGTCGAGCGAATCTCCGAAACCGACGACACCCTAACAGAAAAGTTCCTAAGCGGTGAAGAAATCAGCGTAGAAGAGCTCAAAAAAGCACTTCGTTTGGCAGTAATCGCATACAAAATCGTGCCTGTTCTTGCAGGATCATCTCTACGCAACAAAGGTGTTCAACCACTCTTGGATGCTGTTTGTGAATACCTTCCTTCCCCTCAAGACATAGAATCAATAGAAGGCACTAATCCGAAAACAGAAGAAAAAGAAACAAGAAAATTAGTAACAGAAGAAAGTTTCTCAGGCCTCGCATTTAAAGTTCAAATCGATCCACATGTAGGTAAACTTACCTATGTTCGTATTTATTCGGGAATTCTAAAATCTGGATCATCCGTTTTAAATTCCACAAAACATGACCGAGAAAGAATCGGTCGAATTTTGCTTATGCATGCCAACACTCGCGAAGAAGTCACAGAAGGATATGCTGGAGAAATCGTTGCAGTTGTCGGTCTAAAATCGACGGTAACCGGAGACACAATGTGTGATGAGGCAAAACCAATCGTTCTAGAATCAATCTCTTTCCCAGAACCAGTTATCTCGCTTGCAATCGAACCACAAACAAAAGCAGATCAAGAAAAATTAGGTTACGCGCTGGGTAGACTTTCTGAAGAAGACCCAACATTCCGAATAAAAGGAGACCACGAAACAGGCCAGACAATCATATCTGGAATGGGCGAACTGCATTTGGAAATTTTGGTTGACCGCATGAAACGTGAATTCAATGTCGCGGCAAATGTTGGCTCACCCCAAGTTGCATACCGAGAAACAATCAAACAAATCGCAAAAGGCGAGGGAAAATACATCAAGCAAAGTGGAGGTCGTGGACAATACGGACATTGTTGGGTGCGTGTAGAACCAAAAGTAAAAGGAGAAGGGTTTGAATATGTTTCCGAAATTAAAGGTGGAGCAATTCCTCAAGAATATATTCCGTCAATAGAAAAGGGAATTAAAGAAAAAATGGAAATGGGAGTTTTGGCTGGCTACCCAATGGTTGACATTAAAGTTGCGGTCATCGATGGTAGTTACCACGATGTTGACTCTTCCGATATCGCTTTCAAAATTGCAGGGTCTATGGCTTTCGAAGCTGCAGCCAAACAAGCAAATCTAATTCTTACTGAGCCAATTATGAAGGTAGAGGTTACGATTCCAGAAGAATTTATGGGAGATGTAATCGGGGACCTCTCTGCAAAGCGTGCCCAAATTCATGGAAGCGAAACACATGGAAATTCCACAATCATCAATGCCCTTGTACCTCTGGCCGAAATGTCTGGCTATGTTACAACACTTCGCTCCATGACCCAGGGCCGCGGATCCGCGTACATGGAGCCAAGCCACTACGAAGAAGTACCCGGCAACATTGCAGACAAAATTGTTGCCAAAGTTAAAGGCGAAAAGAATGAAAGCTGATAAGTCTGTTAAAATTTCCTTGTGAAACTTCTTTTAACCTCAAACGGACTATGTAATAAATCAATAGTCAATGCACTTTCCCATCTACTAAGTAAACCATTCGAAGAATCTTCTATTGCTTTTATTCCAACCGCTGCAAATGTACAGATCGGTGACAAACGCTGGGTGATCAAACATTTAGTAAATTTTAACGACCTGGGTTTTAAAAGTATAGACATTGTAGATATTTCAGCAGTCACGAAAGAACAATGGGAACCACGTCTAAGCTCCGCGGATGTTTTGTATTTTGGAGGCGGAAATACTTACCACCTAATGCATTGGGTTAAGAAATCAGGACTAAAAAAAGCACTCCCGGAATATCTAAAAAGCAAAGTTTATGTGGGCAGTAGTGCAGGTAGTATTATCGCGGGTAAAAGCATTTTTTTAACACAAGCAAAAAAACTCTATTACGAAGATATTAAAGGTTACCCAGAAGAAAAATTTTTAGAACTGGTAAATTTTTCCATTCGACCGCATTTTAATAACAAACCACATTTCCCACAGGTAAACGCCAAAACAATAGGTGAATTTGCAAAAAAACTTCCAGAAACTATTTATGCTTTGGACGACGAATCAGCCATAAAAGTTGTGGACGACAGAATTGAAATAATTTCGGAAGGGGAGTATTTAAAGTTTAATTGACTCCCCTATTGACAAGTTTTTGCTATGAGCTTAAACTACACTATTGATATCAGTTGTTAAAACTGATATCCTTTTATAACCAAAATTGGAGTAATCCAATTTTTATTTTTTAAACATGGCAACAGGTAAATACGAAAGAAACAAACCACACGTAAACATCGGGACCATTGGTCATGTCGATCACGGCAAGACAACTCTAACCGCCGCAATTACTTTCGTGCTTTCCAAAAAAGGTCTGGCGGAGGCAAGAGCCTTCGACCAAATAGACAACGCCCCCGAAGAAAAACAACGTGGAATTACAATCAACATCACCCACGTTGAGTACGAAACAGAAAAACGACATTACGCACACATCGACGCCCCAGGACACGCAGACTACATTAAGAACATGATCACAGGTGCAGCTCAAATGGACGGAGCAATTTTGGTTGTTTCTGCACCAGACGGCCCAATGCCTCAAACAAGAGAGCACGTTCTTCTAGCTCGTCAAGTTAACGTACCTGCAATTGTTGTTTTCCTAAACAAGTGTGACATGGTTCAAGACGAAGAACTTCTAGACCTAGTCGAACTCGAAGTTCGCGAACTTCTGGACAAATACGAATACAACGGTAAGGATGCAACAATAATCCGAGGTTCAGCCAAAAAAGCACTTGAAGGTGACGCAGACGCAGCAAAAGCAATTGAAGCGTTAATGGATGCGGTCGACGAAAAGATCCCAACACCAGTAAGAGACCTAGACAAACCCTTCCTAATGCCAGTAGAAGACGTTTTTTCAATTAAAGGTCGAGGAACCGTAGTAACCGGAAGAATAGAGCGAGGAGTCGTAAAAGTTAACGACGAAATCGAAATCGTTGGAATTGTTCCAACTAAAAAGACAGTAGTAACTGGTGTAGAAATGTTTAGAAAAGAACTAGATCAGGGTCAAGCTGGAGACAACGTAGGAGTATTGCTCAGAGGTGTAGAAAAAGATGACGTAGAAAGAGGTCAAATATTGGCAAAGTCTGGTTCTGCTACCCCTCACACAGAATTTGAGGCAGAAGTTTACATTCTTACAAAAGAAGAAGGTGGGCGACACACACCATTCTTCACAGGTTACCGACCACAATTTTATATCAGAACGACAGATGTAACAGGAGAAGCTACACTTCCAGAAGGTACAGAGATGGTTATGCCTGGAGATAATATTAAAATGAAGATTAAACTCATCGTCCCCGTAGCACTCGAGGAAGGCCTAAGGTTTGCGGTCCGCGAAGGTGGTCATACCGTAGGCGCCGGAGTAGTTTCCAAAGTAGTAGCCTAAATAAGCTAAAAAATAAACTCGCGAAAGCGGGTTTTTTGTATGTATTCCACTTAGTTTTCGCTAAGTACGATTACGCTTGCGCCGAGGCTATTATTTTGCTATAATTTTGCGCTAAGCGGAATTACGTGAAGATTTATTGAAACTCAATTTCGTACTTGCTGGGTTAGCACATTAAAAGAAAGTAATGACAAAAGGAAGAATTCGAGTAAGGTTAAAAGCATATGACGCGCGAGTTATCGATGCGGCGTGTAAGGACATCATTAACACAGCTCTAGGCACCGGAGCAAAAATTTCAGGACCAATCCCTCTCCCTACACACTTTACCAAATACACAGTGCTTACCAGTCCACACACAGACAAAGATGCACGCGAACAGTTTGAAATGCGAACTCACAAAAGATTAATCGACATAATTGAACCCACAAACAAAACAATCGATTCACTTACCCACCTTGATCTTCCAGCCGGAGTAGATATTGAACTTAAAATGTAACCATAACCCCGGAATTTGAAGAGCATCTTCAAGTTTCGAGTTTAAGGTTTCGAATTTAATGATTCGGGAGGTATTAAAAGTAATTAACTAAATAAAGTAATCGATTAACGAAACAAAATATACGTTAATCGGTGGGACACCTGAAAATCCTAAGCAAAAACTTAGGAATAATCTCAAGGAGTCCTGCTTTTTTAGCGTCTTAAAAATAAAAATGCAAACATTACTAGGAATAAAACAAAACATGACAACCCGCTTCGGGAAGTTCAACTTTAAGGTATCAGTAACAGAAGTTGAAATTGATCCAAATGTAGTGCTTGGGCATAGTGGCAGCAAGCTAGTGCTTGGCATGGGAAAAAAGAAAAAGGTTAAAAAAACAGATGCAGGCTACGTTAAAGTGGCCGGTTTTATGCCGAGATACATTAAAGAAGTTAAATGGCAATCATCTGAAAAAACAGATTCGCAAGCAGAATTACCAAAAGCAGGAGACAAATTAAATGTCTCCGTTTTTGAAGTTGGAGACGAAGTAAAAGTGACCGGCATTACAAAAGGGAAAGGTTTTGCAGGCGGAGTAAAACGCCATGGATTTCATGGTGGACCAAAAACTCACGGGCAATCCGATAGGCACAGGGCACCAGGATCTATTGGCGCTGGAACAACGCCAGGCAGAGTTTATAAAGGTAAAAGAATGGCAGGCCATATGGGTGCCGCCAAGCTAACTGTCGGGGGTTTAGAGGTTGTCGAAATCGACACAAACAAAAATACCATTTTTATCAAAGGTGCGATTCCGGGTGCAACAAATGGTTTCTTAATTATAGAAAAAACTGGAAAAGTTAAAGGTTACACTCCTCCACCTGCTCCGAGCGAGGAAAAACAAGCTGAAAAAGAGGAAAAAGCTGAAGCGGAGGCAAGAGAAGCAAAAGATAAAGGAACAGAAGAACCAACAAAAACAGAAGAAACAAAGGAACCTAGCGTAGAAAATAAGCCAGATGCAGAAACAGCGGCAAAGGAGGATGAGAATGCCAAGTAAAAAAGTAACAGGCAAAAGTAAAACTACAAAAGCATTAAGTACTGTGAAGAAAACAACACCAGTTGTAAAAAAGACTGTTACGGCTAAAACATTAATTGTAAAACCAAAAACTACAGCAACAAAAGCAACAGGTCTAACAGTTAAAGTTTACGACACGGCAGGAAAATCGATGGGTACAACAACTCTTCCTGCGAAAATATTTGGAGCAAAAATCAATAAACCACTCTTGGCGCAAGCTTTGAGAATTTATTTTAACAACTCAAAGACACACATGGCACACACAAAAACACGTGGAGAAGTGCGCGGCGGAGGAAGAAAACCTTGGAAGCAAAAAGGGACGGGTAATGCCAGAGCAGGTTCAAAAAGATCACCTCTTTGGGTGGGTGGAGGTATAACCTTTGGTCCAAGGACCAGAGATGCAAAACTAGAATTACCTAAAAAAATGAAAAAAGCAGCGCTTATTAGCGCTCTGTCTGCAAAAGCTCAGGAAGGCACAATAACAATAATCTCTAATTTTGAAAAGATTGCACCAAAGACAAAAAATATGGCAAATTTAATCGCAAAGATTGAAGCAAAAACTCCGTTGCTAATAATCACAAGCGAAAAAAGTAACAATGTTCACTTAGCCGCAAGAAATATTAAAAACACCAAAATAGAAATACCATCGAATCTTAACATTCTATCGGTCTGGAACAAGCAAAACATTTTAATTTCAAAAGATGCGTTGGAGAAATTTGTATGAAACATGCAGTAGTTTTAAAACAAGGTTTATTATCAGAAAAAATATACAACCAGATGAAGTCTGGAATATACACCTTCATGGTTTCCAAGGAAGCCACAAAAGAAGATATAAAAAAAGCTGTAGAAACACAGTTTGCTACTAAAGTGAAAAAAGTCAATGTAATTGCGAAACCATCAAAACAAATTAGGGTCACTGGAACCAGAAAAATGGTACAAACAGGCTCTGGCAAAAAAGCAGTTGTTTTCTTGGAAAAAGGACAAAGCATCGCAATGCTTGCACCAAAGTCGGAAGCAAAAAAATCAAAAGAATTAAAAAAAGAAACTAAAAGCACAACAGATACAAAGTCAGACAAACCAGGCATTCTATCTCGAATAAAGAAAAACAAAGAAGCACAGGAAGGGAAAAATAAATAATGGCACTTAAAAAATACAAAGGCACAACACCAGGACAAAGGTTCAAAACCGCAATAACGTTTGGTGAGATAACAAAATCAAAACCAGAAAAGAAATTAACGCAAAGCCTAAAGGGAAGTACGGGTAGATCTGGTGGGAAGATAACAGTAAGAGGCAAAGGTGGTGGCCATAAAAGAAGCCTAAGAATAATAGATTTTAAAAGAAATAAAAAAGATATCGAAGCGACGGTAAATGCTATCGAATACGACCCAAACAGAAGTGCAAACATAGCCCTTCTTTACTACAAAGATGGAGAGAAAAGATATATTCTCGCTCCCAACACACTTAAGGTCGGAGATAAAGTACTATCTGCAGACAAAACTCCGGTAAAACCAGGGAACACAATGCCACTTGCCAATATGCCAATTGGTACATTTGTTCATAACGTAGAATTGATGCCAGGTGCAGGTGGCCAAATTGTAAGAAGTGCCGGGACAGCCGCAATTGTTGCAGCAAAAGAAGGAAACTATGTTCACCTAAAACTTCCATCAAAAGAGATTAGAAAAGTAAACAGCTTGTGTCTTGCGACAATTGGTCAAATAGGAAACATAGATTGGAAAAACATTTCTCTTGGTAAAGCCGGAGCATCACGCCACATGGGCAGAAGGCCAAAAGTTCGCGGTGTTGCAATGGATCCGAATTCTCATCCACACGGCGGAGGAGAAGGAAAAAGTGGTGTTGGTATGAATCCTAAGACTAGACAAGGTAAGCCCGCTTTTGGTAAAACCAGGAGCAAGAAAAAACCATCGAGCAGATTCATCCTATCAAGGAGAAAGAAATAATGGGACGATCAAGCAAAAAAGGTCCATACGTTGACCAAAAATTATTGAAAAAAGTTATGGCTCAAAAAGAGGGTGGGCAAAAAACTGGAATTAAAACTTGGGCAAGACAGTCTCAGATAGCACCAGAATTTGTCAATCATACATTTGCGGTTCACAACGGACGAACATTTATAAATGTATTCGTTTCAGAACCGATGGTAGGGCACAGACTTGGAGAATTTTCCCCAACCAGAACGTTCAGAGGACACGGAAAAATAACAGAAAAATCATCGGCTAAAAAATAAATAAAATGCAAGTAGTATCAAAAGCAAACAACATCAGGGTTTCACCACAAAAAGTAAGACTTGTTGTAACCCAAATTAAAAAGATGAAACCCGCAGAAGCACTCGCCGTACTCGAATTCACGCCACAGAAGGCTGCAGGCCCACTCAGAAAAGCAATCGCTTCTGCAGTTGCCAATGCAAAGAATAACTACAATATAGACGAAAATACTCTAACGTTTAGTGAGCTTAGTGTGGGTAAGGGAATTTCTTTCAAAAGGTTTAGGGCAATTTCTAGAGGTCGTGCACATTCAATCTTAAAGCAAACAAGCAATATAAATGTTATCTTGTCCGGCGAAAAAACTAAACAAGTTGCTAAATTAGAAACAGCTGAGAAAAAAGACGAACCAAAAAAAGTAGAAGAAAGTAAGAAGGAGGCAAAAAATGGGACAAAAAGTTAATCCAATAGGTTTTAGGATGGGTGGTATTTACACATGGAGTTCTCGTTGGTTTGCAAAAAAAGGTGACTTTGCAAAGTTTCTCTTAGAAGATTACCAAATAAGAAAATACCTCATGGAAAACGTGAGAAATGCGGGTGTTTCCAAAGTTGAAATCGAAAGATTTTTCGACAAACGCACAATCACTGTGCATGTTTCAAGACCAGGTATTGCCATTGGTCGTGGAGGTTCTGGTGCCGAGCAAATAAAATCAAACTTGCTCAAACAATTAAAACTAAAAGACGGCGGCAAGATGGAAATAAAATTTGAAGAAATAAAAGCCCCAGATTTAGACGCTTATTTGGTTGCAGTCAACGTTGCCGAACAATTACAAAGAAGAATTCCCTTCCGAAGGGTTATGAACCAATCATTGGAAAGAATTAAGCGATCTGGTGCAAAAGGAGCAAAAATTGCACTTGCTGGGCGTCTAGGAGGTTCAGAGATTGCAAGGCGCGAGGTTGTAAAGGATGGTTCAATTCCGCTACAAACACTAAGAGCTCCAATTGACTTTGCAAAAATTGATGCGAAAGTACCAAAAGCTGGCATAGTTGGAGTAAAAGTTTGGATTTACAAAGGAGAAAATTAAATGTTAGCACCAAAAAGAGCCAAATACAGAAAACAATTTAGGAATAAAATGGGAGGAGTGGCGACTCGAGGAGCATCACTGGCTTTTGGATCTCATGGTCTAAAAAGTCTTGAAGCCGCCTGGATTACAGCACGACAAATCGAAGCAGCCAGAAGGGCAATGACGCACTACACAAAAAGAGGTGGCAGAATTTGGATCAGGATATTTCCGGACAAACCAGTAACAAAAAAACCAGCAGAAACTAGAATGGGATCTGGGAAAGGTGATGTTGATCATTTTGTAGCAGTAGTAAAACCCGGAACAGTGCTTTTTGAAATGGGATCAATCGAAGACAAAATTGCCGAAGAAGCGATGAGACTTGCGGCTCACAAATTGCCAGTCAAAACCAGAATAGTAACCAGATAAAACAAAAAATGAAGAAAAAAGATTTAATTGATATAAAAAATAAAAGTCAAAAAGACTTAATAAGCAGGGCAAAAGAGTTGCAAAAAAGCATTATAGATTCTGCCTTAGAAGCTAAACTTGGAAAAACGAAAAACGTTCACGAAACAAGAAATAAGCGTAAAGAAATGGCACAGATACTTACATTTTTAGAGTTAAAAAATATTGATGCTCAAAACAGCCTAATAGATAAAAAAGTCGAAAATATTACAACAAGGCCAACAAAAATAAAGAAAGAAGGTAAAAATGTCACAAAATAAAATAGGAATTATAATTTCAGATAAAATGGAAAAGACTGTGGTCGTCAAAGTAAGCACAAAAGTAAAGCATCCACTGTATAAGAAATTAATAACCAAAAGCAGAAATATTAAAGCTCACGACGAACTTGGTGCAAAAATTGGCGAAACAGTAAAAATAGCTCAGACCAAACCATATTCAAAATCAGTAAGTTTTAAGGTTATGGAGGTAATCAAAAAGTAGCATGGTCTCGCCAAGAGCATATTTAAAAGTAGCAGACAATAGTGGTGCTAAATACCTAGTTGTAATTGGTATGGGCAAGGGCAGTGGAAGAAGATTTTCCCGTTTGGGAGACATCGTAACTTGCACAGTAAGAGGAGCAATACCAAATTCTCAAGTCAAAGATCATGAGATCGTAAAAGCTGTGATTGTCAGAACGAAGAAAGAAACCAGGCGAAAAGACGGAACATACATCAGATTTTCTGAGAACGCGGGTGTGGTTATCGATAACAATAACCTTCCCAGGGCAACCAGAGTGTTCGGGCCGATTGGTAGTGAAATAAAGAAAAGGGGTTTTGCAAAAATTGCTTCCCTTGCAAAGGAGGTAATCTAAAATGTTTAAATTCAAAATTGGAGATGAAGTGCAAGTTACATCTGGAAAAGACAAGGGTAAAAAAGGCAAAGTTCAGAAAGTTCTTGAACAAGAAAATAAGCTTATTGTAGCTGGTGTCAATTTATACAAAAGGCACAAGAAAGCAACAAGAAATGTAAAATCAGGCATATTTGAGGTTACCAGGCCAATCACGACTGCAAAGTTGCAAATTATTTGTCCAAAATGTGGCAAGCCAACTCGAGTTGGATTTCAAGAAAACGGAAAAACAAAAGACAGAATTTGTAAAAAATGTAAAGGTGTCTTAACTTTCGAGAGGAGCAAAAAATAATGTCACTAGTAACTTATTATATAGAAAAGGTAATACCGGAACTGAGTCGAGAGTTTAACGAAAAAAATGCTCTGGCTTTGCCAAAAATAGATAAAGTTGTTATCAACGTTGGTGCTTCAGAAGCGCTAACTTCGAAAGAGGTTATAGAGAAAATCAAAGAACAAGTAGCACTTATTGCAGGTCAGCAACCAAGGATAAGTAGGGCAAAGAAATCAATTTCAACATTCAAACTTAAAGAAGGAGATCCGATTGGTGTCATGGTTACGCTGAGAGGAAAAAAAGCTTGGGATTTCCTAGAAAAATTTGGCAAAATAGTTGCTCCAAGAATTAGAGATTTTAGAGGACTGCCAGATACAAAATTTGATGCAAGAGGAAATTACAGTTATGGTATGACAGAGCAAGTACTATTCCCACAGATAGATTATTCGAAAGTTGATAAAATTAGAGGATTGGTTTTCACAATAGTTATAAAAAACGGGACACCGGAAAAATCAAAAAAGCTTTTAGAATTATTGGGGTTACCGTTCAAAAAATAATATGGCAAAGACATCAAAGATTGTAAAAAATGACAAAAAACAGAAGTTTGAAGGAAGGCATGTTAACAGATGCAAAATATGTGGGAGGCCAAGAGCTTTTATTAGAAGGTTTCAGCTTTGCAGAATTTGTTTCAGAGATTTGGCGCACAGAGGGGAGATACCAGGGATAAAAAAATCGTCCTGGTAAAAAATATATGGATCCAATAGCAGACATGATAGTAATAATTAAAAATGGATACCTTGCAAAAAAGGAGACTGTTTCTATGCCATTTTCAAAATTCAAACAAGAAATTGCGAAGGTTTTAGAAAAAGCCGGATATGTCGGAAAATCTAAAAAAGACGACAACAAACTGGAAATAGAACTAGTGTATATAGACGGAAAACCAAAGCTTCATGAAATTAAAAAAATATCCAAGTCTGGACTACGCGTTTACACTAAAAGTAAGAAAATACAATCAGTAAAGGGAGGAAGAGGTATTTACGTAATATCAACACCTCAAGGAGTCATGTTAGGGACAGAAGCAAAAAAGAAAAACTTCGGAGGGGAAGTTATCTGCCAAGCTTGGTAAAAAAATAAAATGTCAAAAATAGGAAAATTACCAGTTCCAATACCTGCAGGTGTAATAGTAAAAATCGCGGAAAGCGAAGTTGAGGTTGATGGACCGAAAGGACAACTAAAGTTTCAAATAAGACCAGAGATAAAAGTGATGATAAATGAAAACGAAGTGAGTGTTAATAGAATTTCGGAGACGAAATTCGCAAAAGCCTTACATGGTCTAACCAGAAGCGTAATTGCCAACATGGTCAAAGGTGTAACAGAAGGGCACGAAAAGACACTAGAGCTAGTAGGTGTTGGCTATAAAGCGGCAAAGCAAGGTGAAAATTTAGTGCTAAATGTTGGTTATTCTCACCCAGTAGTAATCAGTCAAATACAAGGAATTAATATAGACACCAAAGAAAATAAAATAATTGTATCTGGCCCAGACAAAGTATTAGTCGGAGAAACAGCAGCAAAAATTAGGAGAGTCCGTCCCCCAGAGCCATATAAGGGCAAAGGAATAAAATATATGGGTGAATTCATAAGAAGAAAAGCAGGAAAGGCACTCAAAGCGGGAGCCTAACATATGAAAAATAAAAAACTAAGCAGAATAATAAGACACAAAAGAGTCAAACGAAGAATCCAAAACTCTACAAGGTTCCGATTGGTTGTGTTCAGATCAAATAAGCACATTTATTGCCAATTGATTGATGACGCAAAGTCGAAAACATTAGCCGCCGCATCTGACATTAAACTAAAGGAATCAACAAAACAAGAGAAAGCAAAAGCTGTTGGTTTAGAAGTAGCAAAAAAAGCCGACAAAGAAAAAATTAAAGAAGTAGTTTTTGACAGAGCTGGATATAAATACCACGGTAGAGTAAAAGCATTGGCCGAAGGCGCAAGAGAAGGAGGGTTAATTTTTTAAATGGCAAGAAATGATTATATGCCTCAAGAGGCAAGAGAATTCGAAGAGAAAGTAATATCGGTAAACAGAGTTTCAAAAAAAACAAAAGGTGGAAATCAAATGAGATTTTCAATTTTAGTTGTCGTTGGTGATAAAAAAGGAAGGGTGGGTGTTGGGCTTGGAAAATCAAAAGATGTAGCATCTGGAATCAGAAAAGCAATCACGCTCGCAAAAAAACATCTGATAACAGTGCCTATTGTCAAAGGAACAATACCTCACGACATTTATATTAAAAGAGGAGCAGCCAAAGTTTTGCTCATGCCAGCGCCCGAAGGAACTGGAGTAATTGCAGGTGGAGCAGTAAGGGCTGTTGTAGAAGCGGCTGGTATCAGTAATATATCTAGCAAGGTACTGGGCACAAAAAACCCAGCATCTAATATCTACGCCACATTGGAAGCTCTAGGAGGATTCCTGAAATGAACCAAAAAAAGTTACCAAAACTGTTAACAAAAGCAAAAAGACGGCTAGGCAGAGGTGAAGGTTCAGGTCGTGGTAAGACTTCTGGAAGAGGTACTAAGGGGCAAAACGCAAGAGGCAGTCTCTCATTGACACATTCTCATTTTGAAGGTGGACAAAGGCCACTTATGAAAAGATTACCCCACAGAAGAGGTAAGGGTAATTCGAAAATTTCTACAAAACCGCTCGTAGTTAGCCTTGCCCAACTAAGTGTTTTTTCTCCTAAAGAAGAAATAAACGTTGAATCTTTGGTCAAAAAAGGAATTGTAAGCAAAGATGATGCTGCCAAATACGGAGTAAAAATCTTAGGAGGTAAACTTCAAAAAACAGAACTAAATGTTGCAGTTTCGACTTCCCATAAGGCCAAAGAACAAGTTGAGAAAATGGGTGGTAAAACTACTTTCAAATGAAATATCTAGAACTTTTAAAAAAGATTTATAAAATCAAAGAGTTAAGAAAGAAGTTGCTGTTTACTGCATTTATCTTTCTTATTTTTAGATTATTCGCACAAGTTCCAGTGCCTGGAGTTGACATAGGGTCACTTAAAAAAATATTCTCAGAAAGCCAGCTATTATCTCTTCTTGACATATTCTCTGGTGGTACTCTAGCAAACTTCTCAGTACTTTCTCTTGGACTTAATCCTTACATTAACGCAAGTATTATCATGCAACTATTACAACTAGTATTTCCAAAACTAGAAGAACTTGCAAAAGAAGGAGATTCAGGAAGAGAAAAAATCAATCAATATACCAGGTACCTCGCAGTACCTCTTGCCGTAGTTCAAGCTTTTGGAATCTATATTTTGCTTCTAAATTCAAATATATTGACCGCAGTATCCCCTCTCACTCTAATGTCTTTGGTTCTGTCCATCACTGCAGGCACCATGTTGCTTGTTTGGCTGGGAGAGTTAATTACAGAGAAAGGTATCGGCAACGGTATATCTATGATCATTTTTGCAGGAATAGTAGGCCGACTACCAATTACTTTATTTCAGCAAGCCTCAGTTTTCGATCCGTCTCAAATACGCAACATCGCCGTTTTTATAGTTATGGCAGTTTTCGTCGTTGTGTCAATTGTAATTGTTACTGAAGCAAAAAGACCGATAAAAGTACAGCACTCAAGGAGAACTCAACAATCTGGTAGCACCAATTCTAGCTTCATACCTCTAAAACTAAACCAAGCAGGAGTAATCCCAATTATATTTGCAGTTTCACTGATTCTTTTACCAAGCACATTCGCTAGTTTTTTTGAGAGCTCACCAAACGCCACTCTTGCAAACCTTGCTCAAACTATGAACAGAGCCTTTAATCCAAATGGCGTCCTGTACAATTTTACATATTTTTTCCTGGTTGTTATTTTCACTTTCTTCTACACAACTGTTGCTTTTAATACTAAGCAAATTTCAGAAATGCTTATGAAACAAGGAAGTTTCCTACCTGGAATCAGACCAGGAAGTCCAACTAAAAAGTATTTGGACTATGTGTCATTAAGGATTACTCTGTTTGGAGCATCTTTCTTGGGACTTATTGCTGTTCTTCCATCAATTGGACAAAGTCTTACCGGAATAACAACGCTAATGATTGGCGGCACAGGGCTCCTTATCGTTGTCTCGGTTGTCCTAGAGACTACAAAACAAATTGAATCACAGCTCGTGATGAGTGATTACGATTCTTTTCTGACAGGTGCGGGAAGACGAGGGTATTAAATGAGAGTTATTTTTTTAGGGCCCCAAGGATCAGGTAAATCAACACAGGCGAAAATGGTAGCCGACGAGTTAAGTCTTCCATATATAGAAATGGGCCAAATGTTAAGAGATAAAGCGCAAGAAAAGTCAGATTTAGGTGAGAGTATAAAAAAGTCACTGGGTGCTGGCGAACTTGTGACAGACAATATAGCAATTGATTTATTAAACAATACACTTAATGACCCCGAATTCGCGCACGGGTTTATCTTAGATGGTTATCCAAGAAATCAAGCACAGTTAGACGGGTTCAAATATTCGCCAGATAAAGTATTTTATGTAAAAGTAACAGACGAAGAAGCAATCAAAAGGCTTACTCTAAGAGCGCGTGCAGACGACACAAAAGAGGCACTTTTAAGAAGACTGGAAATATATCACGAAAAAACCGAGCCATTACTCAAAAAATACAAAAATGCAGGAATACTAACAAAGATCAATGGGGAAAAAAGTATTGACGATGTTCGTCAGGAAATTAAATCGTATTTTAAAAATGAGTAATCAAAAAATGATAAAAACAGACGAAGAAATAAAGATAATGAAAAAATCTGGACAGATCTGCGCTCAAGCTCTTAAAAAAGTTCTAGACAACGTAAAAGTTGGTGTGTCCTGCAAAAGCCTAGATATAATTGCTCAAAACGAAATCGAGTCACAGGGCGCAACTCCCTCGTTTAAAACAGTAGAAGACTATAAATACACAATCTGTACCACAGTCAACGAACAAGTAGTTCATGGGATACCAACCGATAGAATTTTAAAAAACGGTGATATTTTAGGAATAGACATAGGGGCTCTCTATAAGGGTTACCATAGCGACTTAGCAATCTCTGTACCAGTCGGAGAAATTTCCCATGAAACTCAAAAATTTTTAGACATTGGCAAAAGAACACTCCTAAAAGCAATCAGTAAAGCTCAAGTTGGCAACAAAATAGGTGACATTTCTTCTACCATCCAACAAGGAATAGAAGATTCTGGTTACGCAATTGTAAGAAGCCTAACCGGCCACGGGGTAGGTAAAGAGCTTCACGAAGAGCCAATGGTTCCAGGTTTCGGCAAAGAAGGCAAAGGAGTACAAATTCAAGAAAATATGACACTGGCCATAGAAGTAATTTATACAGCTGGAAACGGGAAAGTAGCCATAGAGCCGGACAATTGGACAATAACGTCTCAGGACGGAACGCTCGGTGGACTTTTTGAACAAACAGTTGCGATTAAAAAAGGCGGCCCTATAGTGTTGACGCCGTACCTGTAATTAGGTACAATTTACGTTCAGGAATTTATGACAAAATCAGGGGTAATTGAAGTAGACGGAGAAGTAACAGAAGCCCTGCCAAATACTATGTTTAGGGTTAAGGTAAGCGAAGGGAAATTGCCTGGCGTAAACGAAGAAAGAATTGTTCTATGTCATCTTTCTGGCAAAATGAGAATTCATTATGTCAGAATTCTACCAGGTGATAAAGTAAAAATTGAACTCACGCCATATGATTTGGCAAAAGGTAGAATAACTTATCGCCTCTAGGCGAAGAAAATTAAAATATGAAAGTACAAGCGAGTGTAAAAAAAAGATGTGTTAATTGCAAAATAGTAAAGCGCAAAGGTCGTCTTTATGTAATATGCGAAAATAACCCAAGACACAAACAACGTCAAGGATAATATGGCAAGAATAGCAGGAGTAGATTTACCAACTGATAAAAGACTGGAAGCAGCCCTTCCTTATATATATGGTATTGGGCTAACACTAGGAAAGAAAATAATTAAAGATTGCGCCTTAGATCCTGACAAAAGAATTAAGAATTTATCAGAAAATGAAGTAAGCACACTTCAAAAAGCTGTGGAAAAATATAAAGTTGAAGGGGACTTAAGGAGAGAAGTGCAGGGAAACATCAAAAGACTGCAAGAGATAGGTGCATATCGCGGAATTAGGCACACGAGAGGACTACCTGTAAGAGGTCAAAGAACTAAGGTAAACGCGCGTACAAAACGAGGTAAAAGGATGACAATTGGTACAGTAAGGAAAGACGTCGTAGCAAAAATAGGAGCAACAAAATAGATGCCAAAAGAAGTTAAAAAAACGAAAAAGAAAGTAGAAAAAAAGATATCTCATGCAAGAGCATATGTTACTGCAACCTTCAACAATACTTTGGTGACTCTTACAGACCAAAGTGGCAACACTATCGCGTGGGGATCTGCAGGGGCATCAAGTTTTAAGGGAGCAAGAAAAGCAACACCATATGCAGCAACTACAGTCGTAGAAGGTATTGCAAAAAAAGCAAAGGAAGCAGGAGCATCGAGTATTGAAATTTATGTTAAGGGTCCGGGACCAGGAAGGGACAGCTCAATTCGTGCCTTTAAGGCAGCCGGTCTCAATATCACTATGATTGCCGATGTCACACCAATCCCTCATAACGGACCAAGAGCAACAAAAAGGAGAAGAGTCTAAAGATGGCAAGATACACAGGACCAAAACATAGACTTTGTCGCGCAGAAGGAGTAGCACTTTGCGGCCTTCCAACTTGTCCTGTAATTAGAAAAAACGCAGGACCACCTGGTCAACATTCACAGCGAGGCAGAAGAAAACTTTCCGAATATGGAGTTCAATTGCGCGAAAAACAGAAGGTTAAAAGAATTTACGGAGTACTCGAGCGACAATTCGAAAAATATTTTAATATGGCATCTCGCCAGAAAACAGCAACCGGTGATGCACTGCTTAATATACTAGAGACTCGCCTAGATAATGTTGTTTACAGACTGAACCTAGGGCGTACAAGATACCAAACGAGACAATTAGTTTCTCATGGACATATAACAGTAAACGACAAAAAGGTGACTATTCCCTCGTATAATGTTAAAATTGGCGACATTGTAGCTCTTTCAAAAAAGGCCTCCAGCTTGGATTTTATTAAGAAATTACAAGAAGAAACAAAAGATATTAACCCGCCAGTGTGGTTGGAGAAAAAAGCCATGATAGGAAAAATTAAAACTATGCCCAAGAGAGAAGACATAGAATTGGATATCAACGAAAAGCTAATCGTTGAGTTCTACTCCCGTTAGCGAACATGAGCGTAGCGAAATTTCGCGTTAAAAAATAAAAATTTATATGAACAAGCAAAAACAAATCAAGAAAAATATACACACTATTTCAGAAAGACATAGTGGTTTTAAGGAGGTGAAGAGAGAGTGTTAGATTTATCACAAATAACAACAGAATCCGAAAAAGAAACAGAGAGTTTTGGACGATTTGTAATAGAACCTTTAGATCAGGGTTATGGGCACACCATTGGTAACTCTTTACGACGCGTACTCCTATCTTCGCTTTCAGGTGCTGCTGTGACTCAAGTAAAAATTGCAGGCGTCAGACACCAATTTACTGCAGTTTCTGGAATGTCAGAGGACATAGTTGAGTTTATCCTAAACTTAAAACAGCTAAGGTTAAAAATATCAAACGATAAACCAGCTAAGTTATCACTTGATGTAAAGGGTCCAAAAGAAGTCAAAGCAAAAGATCTTGAAAAAACAGCAGGAGTAGAAATAGTAAACGGTGATCTCATTTTGGCCAACCTAGCAGATTCTAAATCGAAATTATCGGCTACAATTATTGCAGAAAATGGTAGTGGTTATTCGCTCGCAAACGAGAGAAAAACTGGAGAAATCGGCTTAATTCCTGTTGATGCAAACTTTTCACCTGTTACAAAAGTAAATTATGAGGTTGAAGCAACACGTGTTGGTAGGGTAACAAACTACGACAAACTCACAATCGAAATTTCAACAGATGGAACCATTAAACCGTCTGAAGCTTTAAAATCAGCGGCAGGAATACTAGTTGATCATTTCAAAATAATAGTTGAGCCACAACCAGTTGCAAAAAAACAAAAATCAAGTCCAGCAGAAGATCAAAACGCACCTACTGAGGAAATACTAAAAACCTCACTAGAAGAACTTGATCTACCTGTTCGTCTCACAAATAGTCTAAAAACAGGCAAAATAGATACCATCGGAGATTTCTTAACAAGAGACAAAAAAGACCTAATGAAAATGAAAAACATGGGTCCAAAATCTGTATCCCTTGTTGAAGAAAAACTGCGTGAAAGGGGTGTCGACGTAAAGTGAGACATAAAGTATTTGGTAAAAAACTTGGCCGAGACACAAACGCCAGGAAGGCTTTGTTGAAAAATCTAACAAACGATCTCTTCCTGCACGGTCAAATTAAGACAACAGAAGCAAAAGCTAAATTTGTAAGGTCTGAGGCAGAAAAAATAATAACTATTGCCAAAAAAGCCAAACTTGGAGCCAAAAGAGTACTGGCTTCTAGACTTACAAACAAAGCCTTTGTAAGGCTCTTGGACGAGATAGCGCCTGGGTTTGAATCAAGAACAAGCGGCTACACAAGAATCATTAAAATGTCACCGAGACTTGGTGACAGAGCGCCTATGGCAAAAATAGAGCTATTAGAGTTGGACAAGTCAAAAAAGATAATTAGAGTAAAAACAAGCAAAAAATTAAAAGGTAAAGTTATCACCAAATCCGCTAAAAAAGAGGTGACGCCAAAAGCTAAACCCGTCAAAAAAACATTGCCCACCAAAAAAAGTAAAAAATGAAAAGCCTAAAACCTAAAGACATAACTCACGAGTGGCAAATTATAGACGCAAAAAATCAAGCTCTTGGAAGAATCTCCACAGAGGTTGCCATGCATTTGATGGGCAAGAACAAAGCAATTTATTCAACAAACCTAGACACAGGAGATTTTGTTGTGGTAATTAACTCTAGCGATGTTACACTGTCCGGCAAAAAAGAAACACAAAAAATTTACTATCATCACTCTGGTTACCCAGGTGGTTTATACTCAAAATCAGCAAAATTACTAAGAGCGCAAAAACCAAATGATCTTATTCGTAACGCAGTTTTTGGCATGCTTCCAAAAACAAAAATGGGCAAATTAATGTTAAAAAAACTATTTGTATATCCAGGCAGCGACCACCCACACAAAGATAAATTTAAAAGCAACTAAAAATGAGCGAAGAGACAACAAGTAAAAAAATCGACAAAAAATACACTTCAACACACGGTAGAAGAAAAGAAGCAGTTGCCAGAGTGCGTCTGTATGCCGGTAAAGGTCAATTTACGGTGAACGGAAAACCAATAGAAGAATATTTTCCAATGGCCGTTCACGCATCGCAATACATGAGACCGTTTAAGCTGACAAAAACAGAAGGTAAGTATTGGGCAACAATCAAAGTTGCAGGATCTGGAACAAAAGGTCAACTAGATGCGGTAATTCACGGTTTGTCAAAAGCCCTAAACGATGTAAAAAAAGATGAATTCCGACCAATCCTCAAAAAAGCAGGACTATTAAAAAGGGACCCACGCGTTAAAGAAAGAAGAAAATACGGAAGAGCGCAAAAAGCCCGAAAAGGCAAGCAGAGCCCGAAGAGATAAAATCATTTATCAAACGCCTCAAATATATAATTCAAAAATTCGAATATAAAGAAATCGTCTAAGCTACTTTTTCTGTAGGCGGAGTGGTAGGTGGTATATCAGGATTTGAAGTTGGCGACGGTGCATCTGGAGTTGTGGCAGCCGCAGGATTTTCCATTGGCATTGGTGGAATACCTGGCATTGGGCTTGTGGCCTGTGCACTCATTTGCGCTGTAAGGTCATCAAGTGTGGCTGTTGCATCAGCCCTAGTACCCATCTCCACAGTGGCCGTGCTTGCAGTCTCAAAATCTGTAGCATTTGGTGTACCAGAATCTAATTGTGGCCCAGAATAAGGGAGTTGTTCTGCCATTCCAGACCCTACGGCTATAGGTTCTTCTTTTTTTCGATTAAACAAATTCTTCAGAAAATCAAACTTACCCTTTTTCTGCTCAGATATTTCCGTAACAGGAATACCGACTGCTGGCGCAGGTGTTTCTGTTTGTTGCGGAGGCAAACTACCTTCCAAACCATTATCCATACCAAACAATTATGCAAAAACAATGCATATTTGTAAAGCAGGCCGTAAACCTGCAGTTACTTTGCCACTTTAGCAAGAACAGCTTTTTGGGCATCTGCCCTAATTTGAGCACTCTCACGAAGAGAGAATTCGGTTTTTAACAGTAGTGATGTTATCTCCCGATTCCCATTAAAAATAGGGCTTTTGGCCCCGGAATCAGGAAAAATTGAAGGACTTATGTCCCTTTCCTTATTCATTTTCTCCTTTAAAAAAACCGGCCACCCAAAGGATGGACGATTAATTTAAGTGAATTTTACGACTGAATTAAATTCAAGTCAAGATAGTAGGGCGCATTAAACCTGTCGGCCTTACTGGACGATATTCGCAACCTCTAGCCGCGAACAAACTCTTTTAACTTCAGCCCCGCAAATCTAAATTGCTTTTTGAAAATTTCATAATTATAATTAAATTTGTGCCAAGTATTTTTAGCAATAAACTTGCAAGGCTTTTTTTAGTTATTATTCCAATTTTTCTATTATTTTACGTGGGAAATAATCTTATTTTAAAAAAACCTACAGCCGAGGCAAAAGAAATTGCGAAATATATTCGAGAATATCCAAATAGTAAAAACTGGAAATACTCAGAGGAAAAAAGCAGTTGTTTGTTCGCTTTTGACGGTTGCGGCGCAGCATATGCAGAACTTAATTTCGAAAGCACCGATTCATACAAGGAAGTTTACTCTTTTTATTCTCAAGACTTAGCAAAAGATAGTTGGGAAAATACAGACGCCCCAAATCCTGATGAAGGTGCAAACAGGTTTACAAAGAGTGGTTTAGATTGTTCTATTTACCTGAACAATCAATTGGAAAATTCTGGAGGAGCACCGATACAAGGTAATTATAAACTATATGTAGGTTGTGGACCAATTAGATAAACCTTGGTCGGGGAGGGGAGAATCGAACTCCCGATACTGCACCCCCAGCGCAGTGTGTTACCACTATACTACTCCCCGACTGGCAAAAATCTATTTTATCAGGTATTGCAATTTAACATGACGTATAGTAAAACTAAATTGATTCTGCCCCACTAACCGAATGACCAATTTGGACGCGAAAAAGCAAGCAATTCTAACCGCAATTTCTCAAATAGAAAAAGCCTACGGCAAAGGCTCAATTATGAAAATGGGCGATTCTATTGGCAAGTTCGAAATAGACATTATTCCCACGGGTATTGTGCCTGTAGATCTTGCACTTGGCGTTGGTGGCCTACCAAAGGGCAGAATCATCGAAATCTACGGACCAGAAGCATCTGGAAAGACCACGCTTACACTTTCTGCTATCGCACAGGCTCAAAAAAATGGAGGCAGTGCGGCACTGATTGATGCAGAGCACGCGCTAGATCCAATTTGGGCCGAGAAAGTTGGTATTAATTTAGACGAACTTTTAATTTCACAGCCAGACACAGGAGAACAAGCTTTAGAAATCGCGGAAACACTAATTCGTTCTGGTGCGGTCGACATTATAGTTATAGATTCTGTAGCCGCACTTGTACCACGCGCAGAAATAGAAGGGGAAATGGGCGATTCCATGATAGGAGTTCAGGCACGTCTTATGTCACAAGCCCTAAGAAAACTTACGGGCGTAATTTCCAAATCTAAAACTGTTGTAATATTTACAAACCAACTTAGAGAAAAAATTGGTGTTATGTTTGGTAGCCCAGAAACAACCCCAGGTGGCCGAGCACTAAAATTCTATGCATCTGTACGCCTGGACATCAGGAAAATAGACAATATCAAAGATGGCGACAAGGTAATTGGATCGCGCCACAGGGTAAAGGTTGTAAAGAACAAGGTGGCTCCCCCATTTCGTCTTGCGGAATTCGACATTATGGGCGACGAAGGAGTTTCAAGCGAAGGTGGTCTAATCGATGTTGCACTAGAGTTCGGACTTGTCACAAAATCAGGGGCATTTTATAGATGGGGTGCAAAAATGATCGGACAAGGAAGAGAAAGCGCAAAAGCGTACTTCAAAGAACACAAGAAAGATTATCAGACTGTAGAAAAAGAAATTTGGGCTAGGGTTAAAAAAGGTGCCCCCACAAAACCAGTGATAACTGCAAACAACGAAAAAGATGAGGATGAAGAGTTGGAAGAAATAACCCCTAACGCGTAATTCGTGTCCCAGATTACTGCCATCACTGAGCAAAAATCTAACGAGAAAAGAGTAAGTTCCAAAAAAGATCGCAGGTACAACATATTTTTAGACGAGAAATATGCCTTCAGTGTTGGCGAGGAAAATATGCTGAAGCATAAATTTGAAATTGGCCGAAAATTGACAGGTGAAGAAGTCGAAAAAACGAAAATAGGCGAAGCGCAAAGAAGGCTTACAGACCAAGTAATGAACTATTTGTCATTCAGGCCAAGGAGCGAAAAAGAAATATTAGATTATTTAACCAAGGCAATATCCAAAAACGAAAAAATTAAATGGTCCCAAGCAAAACAATCACCACTACCAGAGCTAGTTATTGCAAAGCTTAAAAAATACGACCTAGTAAATGACAAGGAGTTTGCCAAGTGGTGGATAGATTCAAGAACTAGAGCCAAACAAAAAAGCAGAGCAATAATCCAGGCAGAACTTATTCAAAAGGGAATCAGCAAAGAACAGGTAGAATTACTCTTACCAAAAAATAAGCAGTCTGACCTAAAGCTAGCATTAAAAGTTATAGAAAAAAAAAGGAAAACACTCGAAAGACTTTCACCCCAAGAATCTAGAAAAAAGATCTATTCGTGGCTTGGTTCTCGCGGTTTTGACTTCGAAATAGCAAGCGATGTGTTTGCAATATACTCCAAAAAGCGTTAAAATCACCTGTAGTAAGTTGCAAAAGAAGCAGATTTGATTGCAAAAATGCGAGGGTTACATGATAAACACGAGTGAGCAAATAGTTTAGCTTTCAATCCTTACCCATCACTGGGCTTCTTTCTGTACTTTAAATATGAGTTATTACGACGATAAAAATCAACAAAAAAGTGGAAAAGTAGTAGTTTCTATGGGATCCCCGAAACAAGACTTTGGCTCTGGTAAAGACGCTCGAGAAATCGTGCAAGACGCAAGGGATGAGGCCTTTAAAATAAAAAAAGCGGCAGAGGAAGAAATACTAAAAATTCGCACAGAAATTATTGAAATTGAAAAAAGAATCACTCAAAAAGAGGAATCACTCGACGAAAAAATATCTCAATTTTCCAAATTAGAATCTCAAACTGACAACCTGAAAGAAGCATACAAAAAAAAGGATGCTGAACTATCAAAAACTAGAAGTGAGCTTGTTGACAAACTTTCTAAAGTGTCGTCTCTTACAAAAGATGAAGCAAAAAATCTTCTGCTATCTAATTTAGAAGAGGAACTAAAAGATGATGTAGCAAAAAGAATCAAAGAAGCGGAAGAAAAAATTAGAGCAGTAGCTCAAGAAAAAGCAAAAGATATCATCGTAAATGCAATGATTGCAGGCTCAACTGATTGGGTTGCCGAATATACAGTGACTACTCTTAAGCTGGAATCGGAAGATATGAAAGGCCGAATTATCGGAAAAGAAGGAAGAAATATTCGTACATTTGAACTTGCAACTGGCGTAGATGTTGAGCTTGATAGTGATATAGCAGGCGAAGTTCGCTTGTCATCGTTTGATCCCGTAAGACGCGAAATTGCAAGAAGATCTCTCCAAGAACTAGTAAAAGACGCAAGGATTCAACCAACCAGAATCGAGCAGATTGTAGAGCGAACTCGATCTGAAGTTGCGCAAGACATGTCAGAAGCTGGTCGCAAAGCCGCAACAGAACTTGGATTGTTTAATATTCCAGAGGAAGCACTGGACACCCTAGGCAGACTTAAATTTCGTTATTCATATGGCCAAAACCAGCTTATTGCCTCAATAGAAACTGGGAAAATTGCCAAAAAAATTGCGCAAGAAGTTGGCGCAAATACTCTACTTTGTGCTCAAGGTGGCCTGTTCCACGACATTGGCAAAACAGAAATGGACAAAGAAGGAACACACGTTCAGCTTGGTGTACAGCTTGCAAAAAAATGGAATTTTCCGCCAATTGTAACTGCATGTATTGCGCAACATCACGAAGATGAGCCGTTTAGTGCACTCGAGTCAATTATTGTGCACGTTGCAGACTCTGTTTCTGGCGCAAGACCTGGTGCACGGCATGAGGCGGTTGAAGACTACATAAAACGTCTAACAGACATTGAAAAAGCGGCACTAGTATTCCCAGGGGTAGACAAGGCTTATGCCATTCAAGCTGGGAGAGAAGTACGGGTAATTGTACAGCCGGATATTATTGACGACGCGGGGGTAGTCAAACTTTCTCACGAAATTCGCCAAAAGTTAGAGGCAGAGTTAAATTACCCTGGACAAATAACCGTTACAGTAATCCGTGAGGTAAGAGCAGTCGATATAGCAAAATAAATTGACGCCTAACACTTCTTTTTATATAATTACCCTTACGTCAAAAGTAGCAATATGACAAAGAAACAATTAGTAGACAGAGTATCCAAGAAAGTTGGCCTGACAAAAAAAACCGCTGAACAAACAGTCAATGCGGTATTTGGAAACATAAGAGAAGCCATGATAAAAGGGGACAAAGTAGTAATTACGGGCTTTGGAACTTTTATGGTTAGAAAAAGAGCAACACGAACAGGCAGAAATCCTCAAACTGGAAACGCGATTAAAATCGCCGGCCACAAGCTCCCAGGGTTTACAGCAGGCAAAACTCTCAAGCGTTTGGTTAAATAATTTAAAAATTAAGCAACTTTTTTCAGATTTCTATCTTGCTGAAGATATAGTCCAGTTGCAGAATCTTTGTGCGTTAGTTTAGCAATAGAAAAATCAGTCACGTTAGTTTTTTCTATAGCGTTTGCGCCGCTTGGCGAGGCCACATTCATTGGCGAAAATACTTCAGCGATAACAGCCTCGGCAGGCTCACCAATAGTAGCAGATATTTCTCGGCGTAAGCCCTCTATGGTTTTTAAAATAACACCGTCGGACGAGCGGGTTTCAACAACAAAAGAGCCTAGTTTTTTTTCGGGATTTTCAGGCACAACAAACTCCTTGAGACAAAGACTATAACGCATCAAAACTTGGAAGTCAATTTAACTACGTGCTAAAATCTCACAAGATATGAAGCCTTCTTTTTTCATCAAAACTTTTGGATGTCAGCAAAATATGGCGGACAGTCAAAGGATTTCTAGTTATTACAAAGCCAGAGGTTACGAGGAGTCAAAAAATCTTGAATCAGCATCAGAAGTTGTAATTAACACATGCATGGTTCGACAAACTGCAGAAGACAGGGTAACAGGTCTGGTGAAAAATATTGTAAAAAACAGAAATCAGCCGCCAAAAATTGTAATTACAGGTTGCATGGTAGGTATGGCAACTCGTGACGAAACAGGAAAGTACATTAAAGCACTTAAAAAGAGAATGCCCGAAGTCGACGAATTTCTACCGCTCGAAGAAGTTGGTTTTGACTATCCCGCGCTGCGCAGTGACATGTCACACGCTTGGGTTCCAATATCAAACGGTTGTAATAATTTCTGCACATTTTGCGTTGTGCCGTTCACCAGAGGAAGAGAGATATCTAGGCCATTTGAAGATATCATTTCGGAAATAAAAGATCTAGCAAAACATGGTTGTCTTGAAGTAACTCTGCTTGGGCAAAACGTAAATTCATATGGCGCAGATATTATCAAAAATTCTAAAGGGTTCACCCTGCCCAGTGGCAGAAAAGTAAAACCCGTGATAGTTAAACACCTTGGAAAGTATCGAATACCAACTATCTTTCCTTATTTATTGGATGAGGTGTGCAAGATAAGAAAAATCAAAGTCGTCAAGTTTATTTCAAGTAATCCATGGGATTTCTCCGATGAGCTAATTGCCACAATTGCCAAAAATAAAAAAATAGACAGAAACATTCACCTTGCTGTGCAGTCTGGAGACGACCAAATTCTAAAGAAAATGAATAGGTGGTATACAAGCAAAGAGTACTTCGACCTAACCAAAAAAATTAAAAAAACGATTCCCGGCGCAATGATTTCTACCGATATAATTGTCGGTTTCCCTGGCGAAACAGAAAAACAATTTCAAAATACCGTAAAACTTGTAAATAAAGTTGTGTTTGCTTATGGGTATGTATCCAAATATTCCGATAGGCCAAATACTGCAGCAAATAAAGCGCTAAAAGATAGCATTTCTCACAAAGAAAAGGATAGTCGGTGGCAAATTCTAGATCAATTATTAAACCGTAGAGGTGTAGAAAGATCGGCAATTCGATAAGGCCTATCTCCAACTTTCAAACCACATGTATTTGTCAATGTCACCTTTTGGGATTGGCCAGCCAGACGAAATTGGATAAAAGTAAAAGAAAACAGCGATAAAAACAAAAATAGCTAAAATAGCAGCATACTTAAACTTCGAATTGTAAATATCACCTAGTGCTACCCCAAGTGATATTGCCATAAAGGGTATGGCAGGTAGATAGTGATAGATAAACATGATTCTAGGAGAGAAAATCCATGGAATCCAAAAAATTCCGTATACACCCGCGACAAGAAGCAACTTAAAGTCTCTAGTATCAAAGTACTTACCAACTGTATAAGCAACAGCAATCACACCAGACCAAAAAATAAGAGGGTTACCAAGTGCGTATATGTAACCCGTGAGGTCTTGACCATATTCTTCGTAAGAGAAATAAACTCCACGGGCGTCCAGTATCCAAGGACACCAACTTCTTGTGCCTGCCAGACCTTCTGGAACACACTGAAGCGGCGTTGTTCCATACGAATGTTTAAGATCACCTCGATTTTGATACCACCAAATTTGCTTATGTAAATCAATAAAGTCGCGCGCGGTGTATCCCTGTAGCCAAAATTGTCCATAAGAAGCAAGGTAAATAAAAATAGGAATAATAACTACAAGTACAATCCGAATATTAAGTTTCTTTCGTAAGACCTGCGAAACCAAGACTGCCAAGAGAATAATAAAGATTGCATAAAAACCAGTCCACTTAGAAGCAACTGCAAAACCTAAGAATAATGAACATAAAAGTAAAAATTTAAATTTAAGTGACTTTAAGTAGAGCGACAAAAATGTAATTGCGTTTATGATAAAAAAAGTGACAAAAACATCGTTCATTGTTATTCTACTCATCACGAATGTCAGGTTTTCAAAAGCTACAACAGTGCTTGCAAAAACAGCAACAATAGGTCCAAACAGAATAAAACTTAAAATAAAAACGCTAGGAATTATTGCTGTCCCAAAAATTACACTCGGCAATCTCCAGCCAAGCGGCTCATCTCCTATCATGTTTATAGAAAAAGCCTGAATTAGCTTTGCAAGAGGTGGGTGCAACCAGTCATATGCAGTACCTTCCTTAGGCGGTGGAGAAAAAGGGTTGTATGCAGCCGGATTATTATCCGCATAAGCTTTTGCCGTAACGGCGTGATAAACTTCGTCAAAATAATAATAATTTGGCTCACTAATCCTGTAAAGTCTTAAAAAAAGTGACACTAACGTTAAAATAATAATGAAAAAAATAGAAAACCTTCGCATTTGTAATCTTAAATATATAATGAAGTAACGCCACAAGCAAACAGACCATCAAATGTCTAGTAAATTAATAAATTTGACAACAGTTTTCACTTACAGCCTCTTCGGCTTTATTTTCTGGCACCTGGCAAAAGAAATGCTGCAGATTAGAAGCGATGGGTGGTATGTGGGACAAGTTAACTTGTATGGAGACCTTGTTTATCATCTCGCACTCATAAATAAGTTTGCAAACACAACGGGCCCTGTTGTTGACAGCCCAATTCTTTCCGGGGAAAAAGTGAACTACCCAATTTTTGTAGATTACATCACTTCGCTTATTGCCCAAATAACAGGTGTCGATTTTGCGCTTTTTATCACTACTATATTCGGAGGCTTACTAGTTATATTTATATCCAAAATGTTCATCAAAACTTACATAAAAAATGACAAAGTAGTTTTAGTTTCACTTCTACTCTTTTTCCTAAACGGAGGTTTTGGTTTCTACTATTTTATTCAAGATTACGCAACTTCGCAGAAACCATTTTTTGATTTCATTTTCGCCCTGCCAAGGGAATACACAGATTTAAAAGATCTTGGATACTGGTGGATAAACTCATATCTAGCTTACTTTCTTCCGCAAAGAGGATTTCTATTCGCTTTCCCTATTACGCTTACAGTTTTACTTTTGCTGTACAAAGGGTCTCAAAAAACATCTACAAAGTTCTTTGCGATAGCAGGTGTTCTGGCTGGCAGTTTAGCGCTTGTCCAAGCACACAGTCTTTTTGTTATATTCTTGCTTTGTTCGTACTTTGTTCCAATAACGATTATAAAAACAAGAGATGTAAAAACAATCTTAAATTGGATTATCTTTGCAGCGGCTACGTGCCTAGTTTCAATACCGCTTTTCAAAAGCATATCATCAATATCAAATCCTCTAGAGTTTGTTCGTTTTGACCCGGGCTGGACTAGTCAAGAAAATTTTATTTGGTTTTGGTTCAAAAATTTGGGTTTATTTGCGCCAATTTGGCTAATATCAACTGTTTGGTTATTCAAGAAATCAAAATTATTCTTTTTATATTTGCCTTTCGTTGGAATATTTGTAATATCAAATATTTTGGTTTTTCAACCATGGGAATTTGATAACAGTAAACTGCTAATATATTGGTATTTTGCAACATGCATTGTTATTGGTTATTTTCTTTGGGATACGTTGTTTACAGGAAATTACTTGAGAAAAATTGTAGGTATTTTATTGGTACTAATTATGACCACATCTGGAAGCATAGATATATTTAGAACCTTCACCAAAGTATCATCTTATCAAATCTTTTCGAACAAGGACCTTGAGGTTGCACGTCAAGTTAAGCTACTAGCACCCAGCGACACAGTTTTTGTAACAGCTTCAAATCACAATCATCCAATTCCTACGTTATCAGGACGATCGACCGTCGTTGGCTTCCATGGTTGGGTTTGGAGTCATGGTGGAGATTATCTAAATAGAGCGGAAGACGTGACAAAAATCTACTTAGGAGGTCAAGAGGCTGATAGTTTAATCAAAAAATACAAAGTGAACTACGTAACTGTAGGGCCACAAGAGTTACAAGAATTTAGTGTTAATCTTAGTTATTTTCAAAAATTTGCACCAATAAGTTTGGCACCTGATTGGAGGATTTATGATGTTGGCAGTATTTGGTCCAACAGCGACAGGCAAAACTAGTCTAGCAATAGATCTAGCAAAAAAATACAACGGTGTTCTAATTTCGGCAGACTCCAGGCAAGTTTACAGGAATCTCGATATAGGTTCAGGAAAAACCCAACCAAATTTAAAGGTGGAAAAAGGTAAAGGCTACTGGGTTGTAAACGGAATAAAAATCCTGGGTTTTGACATCAAAGATCCGAACGAGGCGTTCTCCTCTTGGGAATTTACAGTTTATGCAAAGCACCAAATCGACGAAATAAAAAAAGAAGGTAAACTACCAATCGTAGTTGGCGGCACAGGCTTTTATATTAAGACGCTAATACATGGTCAAGATGCAAAAGTTGAACCGAATCAAATTTTAAGAGAGAAATATTCTTCAAGTACTGCAGAACATCTTTACATAGTTTTACACAATTTAAACAAAGAAAAAGCATTGTCTCTAAACGAGTCTGATCGAAAAAACCCGAGGAGACTCATCAGAGCAATAGAAGTAGAAGAAGAATTACCAACTGTCGGCCATAAAAAATCTCAGAATGCAGGAGTTGATCAAGAAGCAATCATCATAGGTCTAACGGCGTCAAATAGTTTCCTGTATAAAAAAGCAGATGAATGGTTAAAAACCAGACTAGATCTCGGAATGGAAAAAGAAATAAAAGATTTGTTATCAAAAGGTGTGGATGAAAAATGGCTAATGTCGCTTGGGTTAGAATTTAAGTGGATAACAAAAGTAATTCTTGGGCGCCAGCCAAGGAATATGGCAGTCGAAAGACTCAAAGGAGACATCCATGCGCTTATAAGAAGGCAAAAAACATATTTTCGACAATTTCCAAAGATAGTTCTATTCGATGTAACAACAAACACCTGGAAAAAAGAATTATTTAGGATACTAGACAAAAGATTTGCGCACACTGCTCTAGCTGATATATACTCAAACAGTGGTAAGTAACGAATCTCCGATAAAAGTAGAAGTATCTCACAAAACCGTACTATTCACATTGGCTTTTTTGGCTCTGATATGGTTTTTATTTCAGATAAGAGACATTATTTTCATGGTTTTCTTATCGGTTATTTTAGTTGCCGCATTTCTTAAACCAGTCGAATGGCTTAGCAGCAGAAAGATCCCAAGGGTATTGGCTGTCTTGCTAGTCTATCTTCTAGCGATTGCACTTATAGCGCTTGCCATCGGTATATTAGTTCCACCCCTTGTTGAACAAACAACGGCACTAATAACCAGACTTCCACAAATTGTATCAACAGTAAACGATTTTTTCATTTTCGCCAAAATTCCAGCTGAGGACATCTCGTCTGTGATTTCCAGACAACTTCAAGGATTTATAGGAAATGTAGTTTCTATATCGACCGCAATTTTTTCCAGCATATTTTTAATCTTAACAGTTTTGGTAATAACATTTTACCTCCTTCTGGATTGGCAAAAATTTATCACACTTGCATCATCTTCATTTTCAGGGAGACAAGAAAAAAAAGTAAAAAGCATTATTTCTAAATTAGAGATAGGCCTCGGGAAATGGGTTAGGGGTCAAGTCGCTCTGTCCTTTATAGTTGGAGTTTTAACATTCATAGGGCTTGAATTACTAGGTGTCCCATATGCACTCCCATTGGCACTAGTCGCGGGAATTCTTGAAATTGTGCCAATAATTGGTCCCATTATCTCCGCCATACCAGCCATCCTTGTTGGATTCACCGTAAGCCCATTTTTAGGACTCGCCGCCGCCGCCCTGTTTTTAGTTGTTCAACAACTCGAGAACCACGTAATCGTTCCAATGATCATGTCTAAGGTAATTGGCCTTCAACCACCAATCATTATTATTTCTCTATTGATTGGTGCCAAAATTGCGGGGATTGGCGGTGCGTTTTTAGCACCACCAGTACTAATTATTATTAAAATCGTAGTAAGTGAGTTTTTAAAAGAGGACGAAAAATTTGATCAGTCCCCAAAAGAGTAATAAATCCCTTGGGAAGAGAGTAAGCCAGATTCTGTTTTAGCGATCATCTTTCTCTATTCGACGCTTGTCGCCTAGTCCGTTTTTTGCGGATGCCCCTATTCTGAACCTTCCTAAAAACATGGTCAAGCGGTTCAAGTCTGGGTTGCTGCAGGGAGGATTGCCCGTTTCATACCCACTCGTCTCTGTTGCTCTCAAGTATTATTAATTTAATACCTGTACCAAACTCCACATGTGGGTAAAAAGTTTGGTTACTAGCGCTTTCACGTCGGAGTTTTAACCCCGTCCCTCGTTTTCAGCAGTCTGGACTTTCCTCTACGTTCATTTACTGAACGTAGCGATCGCTCTTCTTCCCAAAGGACGTAAATTATACCAAATATTTGACTAATCTCCAAAATGGTGTGAACATATAGTTATGGCTAAAAAATCTGTCCTGAAGCCGTCTAAAAGTTCGCCTATATCCCAGGCGCTCATTGGCATCACGCTGGTTATAATTGTCGTTGCTGCATATCAAGCCGTAACACAAAAAGACATAACCACTCTTGCCCCAACTCAACTGTTTTTAGTTGCAGGGGTGTTAGGGATACTAGGTTTATATCTTAAGGACGAAAAGTAATTTTCAACTCTAGCATTTGCTGTTATACTAAGCAGTCAGTTCTGCCAATCTTTTAGTTCCAAATGAAGCAACTAGTCGTACTTGTGTCCAATGTTGGGAAAGGGTCTAACTTGGAAGCAGTAATTACTGCAACCAAATCTGGTGCGGTTAAAATGAGCATAATTGGCGTAGTGTGTGATGTCAAAGATGCCCCAGCGCTCATCCATGCCAAAAAGAATAAAATTTCTGTAAAAATTTGCACAAACAAAAACGAGCTTTTACCACTGCTTATCAAACTAAAACCCGATTATATTGCCCTTGCCGGCTGGAAGCAAATCATTTTGGATAAAGTAATAGATTTATACCCAAACAGAATTATCAACCTTCACCCAGGATTGGTGCCAGACGCTGGCAAAGCAAATGTGCTTGCGCCTGACAAAACAAAAGCGCTTTGGAACAGGGGTTTGCTTGCAGACAAAGCAATTAAGAACTTCTTAGACAAAAAAGCGACGTATGCCGGGTCATCGGTACATTTCTTAACTCACAAGTTCGACTTCGGACCAGTGCTCGCTCGTGGCTTCGAGAAGATTAAAAAGAACGATACAATAGATACTCTATACGCACGACTTAAAACCAAAGAGCACAAAATTTACATTCAAGCTCTCCAAAATTTATCCGGATTAAAAGTTCTGATCATAGATGCTGGAGGAAGAGGATCAGTGTTGGGACAAAAGTACTTAGAAAGTAAAAAAGTCTCTCGCGTTTATGCAATTCCAGGAAACGATTTCATGAAGTATCAACAAAACGTTTCCACTTATCCCAACCTTAAAACAACAGATATTAAGGAAATCATCAAAATTGCAAAAGAAGAAAATATAGATTTAGTTGATGTGGCACAAGACGATGCAGTGGCCGCAGGCTTAGTAGACGCCCTACAAAAAGAAAAAGTATCAGTTTTTGGACCAACGAAAAAAGCAGGTCAAATTGAATGGGACAAGACCTGGAGTCGAAATTTTATGAAGAAATTTAAACATCCAATTCCAAAATATTTATCTTTTAAATCCGAACAAAACGGCATAAAGTTTATAAACGGGCAACCAGATAACCCTTGGTTTATAAAGGCAGCAGGGCTTGCGGCTGGCAAGGGAGCAATTTTTGCTAAAAACAACAAAGAAGCAATCAATGCAATTGCGCAAATGAAATACTTTGGTATTGCAGGCAAAACCTACTTAATCGAAGAATGTTTGGAAGGAGAAGAGTTTTCAGCATTCGCCTTGATAAGCGGTATAAATTTCAAAATATTAGGTTACGCACAAGACCATAAAAGAGCGTTTGATGGAGATCTTGGTCCAAACACCGGGGGAATGGGTTGTTCATCACCACCAAAAGTAGTCACAAAAAAAATAGAGTATCAAGTCAATAAGATATTCAAAAAAACCACACACGGACTTGTAGAATTGAACATTGCTTATGTTGGAGTCCTATATTTAGGATGCATTGTTGATAATAAAGGGAAAGTTAGGATAATAGAATTTAACGCAAGATGGGGAGACCCAGAAGCCCAAGCTATTCTCCCATCAATAAAAAATGATTATTTCGATCTTATTTCAAAAACGATTGCAGGCAACACTCCTAATATCAAATCTGAACAGAAATACAGAGTTGTAGTCGCGGCTGTCTCTAAGGGTTATCCGGGTAACTATTCAAAGGTTACGGGAAAAACTATTTCAAATTTCGAAAAACTAAATTTTAAAAATGTTTACGGTGCAGGAGTAAAAAAAGACAAAAATAAGTGGGTTGCGGCTGGTGGGAGGCTTTTTTATGTCACAGGAGATGGAGTAAACGTTGCACAGGCAAGAAAAAAAGCCTATAATGCTTTATCTCAAGTTTCGGTAACTGATAGTGGCATGCATTTTCGCACAGATATCGGATCAAGAGACTTAAACAGATACACTAATGGTAGAAACAAAGCCAAACATCTATCTGACCGACGGTGAAGGCCCAGTAGTCTTTAAGGATTTAGCGCGCGACGTATCAATCAAATATTTACCCGAAAACACTTTTGATATCGTATCGATGTGGGTTGCAAACGATACAGAAAAACACAAGCCTGTTCTTGAACCAGGAGACACTTTAGCTTTAATAGTGCCTCATTTGCTCGTGCACGGAGTAACGGACAAAGACCTGAATTTTGAAGCAACAAGCGTAATGGTTGCCCCAAATATTGTTGAGCATCTAAGGAGAATAAAAAGCTCATTCTCAAGAGTTGGTATAGTATCAACCGCATACGAGCATCTAGCGAGATTTTATGGGCCAAAAGTTGGCATTGAAGATTCAGACATTGCGAGTACAAAAATTAGTTTTGATGATTTGAGGAATGAATTTATGAGCGGAAGTGTAATTAAAGCAGTTTTGGATGCAGAACGTGCGATGGAAAATTTAAAAGAAGCTGTAGAAGAAGCAATCAAAGAATATACAGAAGGAATAACATTGGGCGAGATTTTTGAAAGAGACTCAACAAGACCTATCGATGATGTCTTGGGCGAGTTATATTTTTCCAGACTCCCCCGATTTAATTACTCAGCTAGCGACATTGTAAATGTAATTGGCGGTGACAGAAAAGTTGATAGAATTAGGGAAGTAGTGGAGAGCGAAAATGGTCAGGTGAGTGATGTTGTTTATGTTGGTGACAGTATCACAGACGACAAAGCACACAAATTTGTAAGAGAGAATGGAGGTTTGGCGATAGCTGTAAATGGTGATGAATACGCAATAAGAAATGCAAACGTGGCAATTGCAACCGAAGATATGCGAGAAATCAAACGAGTTACTGACGTATGGCAACTTGGCGGTATGGACAAAGTAAGAGAGCTGGAATCTTCAAATCAAACTTCTTGTGGCAAAGAAAGAGGTTATGAAGTGGAAAGAAGAACAGCAGTAATCAGTATTGTTAAACACGAAAGTTTAAAAGAAACTGTGGATATTCATAAAATGTATAGATCAAAAATAAGAGTTGCCGCAATACCGATAATTTAAATGAAGAAAATAATTGGTTTTGGTGCTTTAAATGTTGATAATTTTTTTAAAGTAGAAAATCTTTTACTTTCCGAAAATCCAGCCTATCCTATTGACGTTCAAGCTGGCGGGAGTGCCGCAAACACTATCACAGCTCTTGCAAAACTTGGAATCGAAACGGGATTTGTCGGGATTGTAGCTGCCGATGCGTACGGAAAGCTACTATTGTCTGAGTTCAAAGGTAGAAAAGTAGACACCTCAAGAATCATTATTAGGAAACCACACGAACTCATCGTCAGTTCGGGATCACTTGATGCATTTGTTGATCGAAAAGGAAGAAGAATGCTTTTTGTAAAACCCCAGGTAAACAGTTCACTAAATTACAACGAATTAGACATTAACTATTTAAAATCCGCAAATTTCCTACATTTATCTTCTTTCGTTGACGACACACAACTTAAAGTTCAAAAAAAATTAGTATCAAACATGAAAGGCGAAACTAAAATAAGTTTTTCACCTGGAAGTCTTTATTGTGATAGAGGCCTTGATGAAATATTACCAATAATCAAAAAAACTGAAATTCTTTTCTTAGAGAAAAAGGAAATTTATCAATTATTCAAAAAGAACTACAAAAACGCAGCTCAAACACTACTCACCCTTGGGCCCAAAATTGTGGTAGTAACAAAGGGCAAGGATGGCGCCTATGTAACAAACCGTACACAGAATTTAGAGTTAAAAGCCAGAAAAGTAAACGTAGTTGACACTACAGGGGCTGGAGACGCATATGCTGCTGGGTTTCTCTATGGACAAATAACTAATTTAAACTTAAGCCAAAGTGCTGAGCTTGGCACTGTGGTTGCAAGCTTTTCAATACAGAAAATCGGTGCAAGAGCAGGGCTTCCCAATAGAAAAGAAATTGCATCTGTTGTATCATTTCTCAAATGATTTGGGAATTCAGGGTAACAAGTAAAGCGGAAAATGATGCAAAAGGTGATGAGCTACAGGCAGAAATAAATAAAATCTTCAAAAAAAACTCAATAGAAAAGATTCGTACCTCTAAAGTTTATCGCCTAGAAGGAATGACAAAAGAAGGTTTCGAAACATTTACTAAAAGTGTGTTGTTTGAACAAATAACTGATATTGCATCAGCAAAAGGAACACTTTTTCCAAAAGCTCAAAAAAAACTGGAAGTCGCTTACAAAGCTGGAGTAATGAATCCAGAAGTTGCGTCGATTTTAAAATGCGCTCGTGACCTACGACTAAAATTAAAAAATGCAGACACATCATTTGAATATGCATTTTTTGGAAAAATTAACGAAAAAGAATTAAATGAAATTACGGAAAAGCTTCTTATCAATAAATCAATAGAAAGAATAGTCACATCTACTCCAAAAACATTACAAATCACTGGAAATATAGCAAAAACTAAAATAATTCCAATCAGAAAATTGTCTGACGATGGACTTATGGAATTGTCAAAAGACAAACTTTTTCTAAATTTAGATGAAATGAAAGTAATACAATATTATTTTTCTAAAATAAACAGAGACCCAACAGATTGTGAAGTCGAGATACTTGCTCAAACTTGGTCAGAACATTGCGGACATAAAACCTTTAAAGCAAAACTAGAGATAGACGGAAAAGCAAAAGAACCTTTATTCAAACGAATTAAGTCTACTGCAAAAAATAACAAAAAAATAATTGTCAGTGCATTCGACGATAATTCCGGTGTTATAGATTTTTATGATGGTTGGGCAATAAATGGAAAAGTAGAAACACACAATAGCCCATCGGCAATAGAACCGTATGGAGGAGCCATGACTGGCTCAGGAGGAGTTTTCAGAGATATCTTAGGAACGGGACAGGGGGCAAAACCAATTGTGTCTACAGACATATTTTGTTTTGCGCCACCAACGATGAAGCAGTCAGAAGTGCCTCCAGGATGTCTTGCACCAGAGTATTTGCTAAGAAGAGTTGTCGCAGGTGTCCGAGATTACGGTAATCGTGTTGGAATTCCAACAAACAACGGTTCTATCCACTTTCATAAAGATTTTCGCGCAAAACCTACAGTTGCTGTTGGTTCATTTGGGTTAATTCCAAAAAAGTATGCCAAACTTGGCAGGCCAAAGCCTGGAGATTTAATACTTGCTATTGGTGGGGCTACTGGCAGAGACGGTATTCACGGCGCAACATTTTCGTCAGGAGAAATGACTTCAAAAACTCAAATCGTATCTGGGTCTGCCGTGCAAATAGGAAATGCGATTGAAGAGAAGAGAGTGATAGATGCAGTTCTTGCACTCCGCAACAAGAATTTAATTTGTGCGATCACCGATTGTGGAGCAGGTGGATTTTCATCCGCGATTGGTGAGATGGCAAAAAACACCGGAGCTGAGGTAACCCTCGAAAAAGCAGCTCTTAAATATATTGGGCTAGCACCATGGGAGATATTTCTATCAGAGTCTCAGGAAAGAATGGTACTTTCAATAAGTCCGACAAATCTCAATAAAATAAAAAAAGTCCTTAGGCTTTTTAATGTGCCAAGTGCGGTTATTGGAAAGTTTACCGCGACTAAAAAACTTGTTGTCAAATACAAAAAAGAACAAGTTGCAAATATTGATATGAAGTTTTTGCACGATGGTCTTCCTCAAAGATTCATGAAGGGGAAAACCTCATCAAAAAAAATAAAAAATAATTTTCCACCTGCACCAACAAATTATCAGTTTCTAACCGAAAAAGTAATTTCTAACCCAAATGTCTGTTCAAAAGAACCAATTTTAAGAGTCTACGACCATAATGTTCAAGGCAGCACGGCTCTACATCCTCTAGGAGGAGAAAATTTCGACTCTCCTAACGATGGGTCAATTGTAAAACCAATCCTGTCTAAACCATTTGGTTTGGTAACAACGCACGGTCTCAATCCCGTTATGAACATAATAGATCCATACAGCGGAAGCATCTGGGCACTCACCGAAGCTGTGGCAAATTTTGTTGCAGTTGGAGGAGATATTAAAGACGCAGCACTGGTAGACAATTTTATATGGCCATTTCCAGACGAAGAGTCTTTGGCAGATCTGGATCGTTCTGTGGATGCCTGTGTAGATTTTGCCAACATTCTAAAAATGCCGTTTGTTTCTGGGAAGGATTCACTTTCTTCTACATATAGGTATCCAAACGGGAATGTATTGAAAATACCACCAGTACTTTTGGTGTCTGTGTTTGGCAGAATACCAGATGTTAAAAAAACATCAAGCTCAGACTTTAAATCAACGAGTTCTACGATTGTGCTCGTTGGGAAAAGTGATTTTGACAACCTTGGCGGGTCGATTTATTTTGAAGAAACAAAATCTACTGCATTAAAAACACCCCAAGTCAACATAAAAGAGTTGCCAAAAACCCTAACTGCAATTTCCAGAGCAATCAAAGCAGAGAGTGTACTGTCAGTTCATGATATTTCAGAAGGAGGGCTTATTTGTAGTCTTGCAGAAATGTGTTTTGGTGGCGATTGTGGTGCCAAAATAAATATATCAATATTTAAAAAAATAAGGCCAGATTACGTGTTATTCAACGAGACTCCAGGAACTTTTTTGGTTGAAGTTGATGGTGAAACTAAAGCTAAAAAAATATTCAGTGGAGTCCCATTTAAAATCCTTGGCAACACACAAAAAGAAAAATCAATTGACATCAAATTGGGCAAACAATCAAGCACAAAATTATCCGTAGACAAATTAAAGTCTGCCTGGCAAAAACCAATGAAAGGTATATTCCATGCGTCTTAAAGTGTGTATATTACGATCTGATGGTGCAAATTGCGACGAAGAACTATTCTACGCATTTGAAAAATTTGGAGCAGCACCTGAATTTGTTCAAGTTAATGAGCTGAGAAATAAATCTAAAAAGCTTAAAGATTTTCAGGTATTGGCACTGCCTGGCGGATTTTCATATGGAGATGACATAGCGTCTGGTAAAGTACTGGCTGTAGAGCTCGTATCTTTCTTTAAAGAAGAGCTTGCTGATTTTGTACAAAAAAAAGGAATAGTGTTTGGCATATGCAATGGTTTCCAGACTCTAGTACGTACAGGTTTGCTTCCTTACAATAACTTAGGATCAATGGAAGTAACACTGGCACATAATCAAAGTGGGCATTTTGAATGTCGGTGGGTAAAAATCAAAACAGAAAAAAGTAAATGCACATTTTTACCAGCTGGAGAAATTTTAGAAATTGCAGTCAACCATGGTGAAGGTAAATTTTTTGCAGAGAACAAAACAATCAAGAAAATCCAAAAAGACCAGTTGGTCATCGCAAGATACGTTGATAGTAAAGGGAATTCAACTCAAGAGTACCCACAAAATCCAAATGGAGCGGTAAATGCTATAGCTGGAATATGCGATCCTTCTGGTAGAATCATTGGGATGATGCCACATCCGGAGAAATTCGTTGACATCACCCAACATCCAAATTGGCGCAGGCAAAAATTCCTGCCTGCCGGCAGGCAGGTTACAAAACCTCACGGAACTTACTTTTTTGAAAATCTGATAAAATTTGCCAAGTCACAATGAAGAAAAAAATTACATATAGCCAAGTAGGAGACAACTATGAAACTAAGGATCCAATAAAAAAAATCGCCCAAGCTGCGGCGGCGAGAACAATAGTAAAAGACAAAATATTTAGCGAAATCACAAAGTCTAGAGGAGAGTCTGCATTTGTTTGGCAGGTAGGGAATCGACTAATGGCATCTGTCGTTGAAGGTTTAGGCACAAAAAATTTGGTTGCGGACGGAATGCCCAGCACAAATAACAATACATATTACGAAATCATTGGCCACGATACCGTGGCCACAATCATCAACGACCTGATAACCGTAGGAGCACGCCCACGAGTAATTCATGCGTATTGGGCAATAGGAGACAATTCTTGGTTAGCCCACGAGTTAAGACTCAAAGCCTTAATTGATGGCTGGTCTAGTGCTTGCAAAAAATCTGGGGCAACATGGGGAGGTGGGGAAACGCCAACACTTAGTGGAATAGTAGAAAAAGGAACGATTGACCTTGGGGGCTCTGCAATCGGGGTTATTATAAATGCAAAGCAGTTGATTACAGATGACAAACTCAGGACTGGTGATAAAATTATTTTTATCAAATCCAATGGGATTAATGCAAATGGTATATCTTTAGCACGAGCCATTGCCAAACACTTAAAAAGTGGTTACAACACAAAATTAACTAGTGGGCAAACTTACGGTGAAGCAATTCTTACCAAAACCAACATTTATGCAAAGCTAATAGGGAATCTACTTGAAGCTGGTGTCAATATTCATTACATATCCAACATCACAGGACACGGCCTGCGAAAAGTAATGAGAGCAAGAGGAAGTTACACCTATATCATAGAAAAACTGTTTGATCCGCAAGAAATTTTTACCTTCATTCAAGAGCAGGCAAATCTAAACGATAAAGAAATATATGGAACATACAATATGGGTCAGGATTATGCATTGTTTATCCCCAGCAAAGAAGTAGAGAAAGCACAAAAAATCATCTCTAAAAATATGTTTGAATCAATAGTAGCTGGGTATATAGAAAAAGGTCCACGCCAGGTGATAATAAAGCCAAAAAAAATCACTTTTACTTCAGAAAGTCTCGACCTAAGATAAAATTAAACTGTAAAAAGTAGCAGTAGAAGATAAGGCGCGAACAATACTCCCCACGGAACAAGATATTTGCTCTTGCTAGCTTTAGAAATTTTTTTATTCTTTATCAAAATATAAAGAAACTTAGTATGCAATAAGAACCCAGATCCGGAAAGTGTCATCATTATGATTTTTGGATTGCCAAATAAATTCAGCAGATACGAGTCATCCAGATTTTTAGAAAATGCAGGAGTAAAATTAGAAGAATCTAAAGATCCCGAATAAAAAACGTTATTAACTGAAGAACCAGCAAATGTTGAAATAATAAATACTGTCGCCAGAATCAGAAGGCTCAAACAATAAGAAACAACCAAATTATGCCTCATAACCCATTATCGTCACACAAAGTCTTAGGAAACAAGTTTTACTGCTTGGGAGATGCAGTTGGCTCAGAAGGCAAAGATTCTTTTTCTACAATACATGGTTCAAGCTTAGTATTTTCCTCTGCAGTTAACTTCTCTGTGCCCCCATTTTGTACCATCTTCAAAATTGCATCCTCGCTCAAATTACTTTGTACGCAAGCAACGTTTACCTTGCCTACACCTGGAATCGTAGTTTCAGCCGGTGCGTTTTGAGGTTGACTCGTCGACTCCGCCGCCGCACTTGGTTTTGGTTGCATGAGTTGATCAAATGCTCCTAATTTAAAATTAGCAACAATGAACCAAAGAAAAAAAGCGCCAACAGGAATCCAAACTAGGTAAAAAAGTATAGAGAGCAGTGAACTAATTCTTTGGATCACAAGAACTTTCGCAAGCAAATCTTTAATCTTTACAACTCCTGCACCCGCAATCTTTAAATTTACCGAGGGTAAATTTGAACCACCCTCTTTTTTTAATGATGTTTTTTTCAATACCATAAACTTTGCATAGACTACATGATATAAAAGTCAAAATCAATAGGGTATTAATATTGCGCAAACAGATAATTGGATGCTCAATTTATTTGCAAATTCGCCGAACGTAGCTTCTTTCGCAATTTTTGCAAAATTGTGAAACATTCTCTTCATCGTATTTGCAAATTCGATGAACGTAGCTTATAATTCACAGATGGCGGCACCAAAACTATCCCGTCAATCGGGTAAACAACACAAAATCGCTACACTCTGCTCGCACTCCGCGTTGCAAATTTTAAAGGGAGCAAAAGACGAAGGCTTCCAAACAATTCTTGTTTCAATCCCAGAGCGAATACCTCTTTACAGTAGATTCAAGTTTATTGACAAGATAATCAAGATTAATAAGTGGGCTGATTTTCCAAATATTGAAGATGAATTACTACGCGAGAAAGCAATAGTCATTCCTCACGGCTCTTTTGTTGCATACCTAGGTATATCAAAAAATAAAAATATGAAAGTGCCCTATTTTGGTAATAAGGCAGTTTTAGACTGGGAATCAGATCGCAAAATGCAGCGCAATTGGCTTTTGGACGCAGGTATCCCTTCGCCGAAAAGATTTAGAAAAGGAGAAAAAATTGATAGGCCTGTAATAGTTAAATCTTTTGGTGCAGCAGGGGGGGACGGATACTTTTTTGCAAAAAACCAGAAAGAGTTCGACAAACGTATTAAAAAATTTAAACCCAAAAATTTTATAGTGCAAGAATACGTAATCGGGGTACCACTTTATATCCACTATTTTTATTCGCCAATAACAAAAGAACTGCAAGTATTATCAATAGACAGAAGATACGAGTCCAACGTTGACTCTCTGGGAAGAATTCCCGTTCAAAACCAAACAGGGCTTGGCATAGAGCCCTCATTTGTTGTCGTTGGCAATTCACCACTTGTTTTGAGAGAGTCACTCCTTGCAGAAGCTTTTGAAATGGGAGAACGTGTTGTAGCAAAATCAAAAGAATTAATCGGAAGAGGAATTTGGGGTCCATTTTGTCTGGAGACAATTATTACTTCTAGGCAAAAATTCTCTGTAATAGAAATATCTTGTAGGATTGTTGCCGGTACAAACTTATTTATTAATGGGTCTCCATACGCTTCTCTTTACTACGATAAAGACGTTTCAACAGGTAGAAGGATTGCAATGGAAATTAAAGATGCAATCAAAAAAAATAAACTAGAAAAATTACTAGATTAACATGTCAATTCAATCACTAAAAAACTGGAAAGGAACAATTGTTGTAATGGGTGCAGACTGGGGAGATTCTGGAAAAGGCAGATTAATAGACGACTTGGCAGGAAATGCTGATATTGTTGCTCGCTACAATGGTGGCTCCAATACTGGTCATACGGTAGAAAATGATAAAGGTAAATTTGGTCTGCACATTATGCCCTCTGGAATATTCCACAAAGACGCGCTTTGCGTCATCGGAAGAAACGTTGCTGTCGACTTAGAATCTCTTAGTTTAGAAATGGACCAGTTAGATAAAGCCAACGTCAATTACGAAAAATTATTGATAGATTATCAAGCATCACTCACTATGCCTTGGCATAAAAAACGTGATGGAATCCGGGAAAAATATCGTGCGAACCTTAAAGTTGGAACAACAGGAAAAGGGGTTGGGCCTACGTATGCTGATAGGACAGAAAGAGTTGGGTTGTTAGTGGCAGATTTGATTTCTCCAGATTTTGAAAAAAAACTAAAGCAAGAAGTGGCCATCCAAAATAATTTATACAATCTCAAGGTAAGCTTTTTAGAAATTTTCAAAGAATATAAAAAGTATAAACATAAATTTTCTAAATACGTTGGTGACACAACCGAAGTCGTGCAAATTGCCAAAAGTAAGAATAAAAATATCCTTTTCGAAGGAGCGCAAGGGTACTTCTTGGATATTGATGCTGGTACCTATCCGTTTGTAACATCTTCAAATCCTGGTGTAGTTGGAGTTAGTAGGTCGTTTGGAATCACTTCGAGCGAAATAGATGATGTAATTGGAATAACCAAAGCGTATACAACCAGGGTTGGTAGTGGACCAATGCCAAGTAGAATTAAAGGCAAAGAATCACAGCACATCATCAAAAATGGAAACGAGGTCGGCACAACAACAGGTAGGGTAAGAGAACCAGGGTGGCTGGATTTGGTGCTGCTTAAAACTGCAGTTGATGCAAATAAAATAACTGCTCTTGCAGTTACAAAATTAGACGTACTATCTGGGCTTAAAAAAATTAAACTTTGCGTTGGCTACATGCAGGCTGGCAAATCAACTCGATATAAACCCCATGACGCAGGTCATTTGGAAAAAGTAGTACCAATCTATAAAGAATATGCAGGTTGGAATGAGAATTTACAGAATTGTAAAAATCGCAAAGATTTACCAAAAAACGCACGGCGATACTTGGAGGCAATTGAAAAAATCAGTGGTGTTGCAATCAAGTTTGTTGGTGTAGGGCCAAAAAGAGGGCAGGTAATTTATGACTAGTAAGGATTTCACGATCGCAGTTGTAGGTTCACATAGTGCGCTTGATGTTTGTAGGGGTGCAAAAAACCAGGGTTTTAAAACTCTTGTAATCGTAGAAAAAGGTCGCGACAAAACGTACTCTGAGTATTACAAAACAAGAGGCCAATTAGGATGTGTCGACGAAGTTTTAGTTGTTAACAAGTTCAAAGACATTTTAAACACAGACGTTCAAAAAAAGCTGAAATCAAAAAATTGTATCTTTATTCCCCACCGCTCTTTTGAAGTTTACATAAACGATTACGACGCAATCGAAAATGATTTTGAGGTACCAATGTTTGGAAACAGAAAGCTATTAAGGTGCGAGGAAAGAGGGACAGGTTACGATTTGGATCAGTACAAAATTATGGATGAAGCAGGTATAAGATATCCAAAACAATTCAAAAATCCCAAAGACATTAACTCATTTGCAATTGTAAAAGTCCTAGAAAAAGAAAGAGGTTTCGAAAGAGCGAATTTTTTGGTGAAAGATTACAAGGAATATTTATTTAAAAAACAAAGAGGACTTGAAAGACATGATTTTACAGAAGAAAAACTTGAAAAATCGGTAATAGAAGAATTCATACTTGGCGTACAAGTCAACTTTAATTTCTTCTATAGCCCAATCACAAAAAAACTAGAACTATTGGGAACAGACACGCGAAGGCAAACGAATTTTGAGTCAATATACCGATTGTCAGATCCTTTTCAGAAAGAATATCAAGAATCGAATGGGAAGATAAGTTACGAAGAGGCAAGTCATGTTGCGGTCACGGTTTTAGAATCAATGTTGGAATCAGCATTCGAACTTGGAGAAAAATTTGTGAAAGCTACTCAAAAACTCTCAACACCTGGGGTAGTCGGTCCATTTGGACTTCAATCAATGATAATTCCAGGTCCCCCCAAAAAAGAGATAATTGTTTTTGACGTTTCGCCAAGAATGCCAGGCAGCCCAGGAATTTCCGCAACGCCATACAGTAAATATCTTTTCGGAGAATCTCTAAGTATGGGAGAAAGAGTTGCAATGGAAATCAAATTAGCAATAGAAAAAAATCAGTTAAACAAAATTACAACATGAAAACAGATTTCACTACATATCAGTCACCATTTTCCTGGAGATACGGAACTAAAGAAATGAGAGAGCTTTTTTCGGAAATAAACAAAAGAAAAACTTGGCGAAAAGTCTGGGTAGCGCTAGCCAAAGCTCAAGCAAAACAAGGCTTAGTCACAAAAAAAGAGCTACAAGACATAGAAAAAAATAAAGACAACATAGACATCGAAGTTGCGCATCTCTACGAAAAAGATCTAAAACATGACCTTATGTCAGAAGTAAAAACTTTCGCAAGTCAATCTAAAATAGGTGGTGGAAAAATACATTTCGGAGCTACAAGCCAGGATATTGAGGACAACGCAGACGCACTGATTCACAAAACTGCGATCGAAATACTGGAGAAAAAACTAAAAAAATTATTAAAAATCTGGGCAATGCAAATTGACGAAAATAAAGATTTAGTCTGTATGGCATATACTCACCTCCAACCCGCTGAGCCAACGACCCTAGGGTATCGTTTTGCATTTTACGCTCAAGACTTACTTTTAGATTTAGAACTATTAAATTTTGTCAGACAACAAATAAAAGGAAAAGGATTCAAGGGCGCAGTGGGCAACAGTGCCAGTTATGTTTCTATCCTTGGTCAAAAAGCAAAATTATTAGAAAAAGACATACTACAAGATTTAGGAATTGAGTCCTTTGATATAACCACGCAAGTCTACCCGCGAAAAATCGACTTCTGGCTACTCACATTACTCTCATCAATTGCACAAAGTCTAAATAAGTTTGCATTCGACCTGAGGATAATGCAGTCATCCCCGTATGGAGAGTTGGCTGAACCATTTGGTGAAAAGCAAATTGGGTCAAGCGCCATGCCCTTCAAAAGAAATCCACAAAATTCAGAAAAAATTTGCTCACTTGCAAGGTACATATCAACATTAGGAAAAGTTGCTTGGGACAATGCCGCAAATTCTCTCCTAGAGCGAACACTTGATGATTCAGCATCTCGCAGAATAATTATTCCTGACACATTTTTGGCAGCAGATGAAATATTATCAGTAACTCAATTTATCCTGGAGGGCCTGGTTGTAAACAAAAAAAATATCGATAAAAATCTCACGCTATACGGCCCATTTTCTGCTCTTGAAGCAATCTTACTCGGCTGTACAAAAAATGGAGCAAATAGGCAGGAAATGCACGAATTACTACGCAATCACTCGCTTAAAGTATACGAAGAAATGCAGGAAATTGGAGAAAACAATTTAACCAAGTACATTGAAAACGACAAAACAATTCTTAAATTCTTGACAAAAGAAGAGATAAAAAACGCTTCAAATTATCGGAATCACGTCGGACTTGCAAGTATAAAATCAAAAGAAACAATCAAAAAAATAAAGGAAGTTCTAAAATGAAAACCCTAGGAATAATTGGAGGTGGACAATTGGGCAGAATGCTGACAGAAGCAGCTAGTAGGTTAAATATTTCCACAATTGTACTGGATCCAACGCCAAAATCTCCCGCGGGACAAATAACAGAACAAATAGTTGGTGATTACAAAGACAAAGAGCAAATAAAAAAATTAGCAAAGGCAACTAAGTTCTTAACATACGAAATAGAGAGCGCGAACGCTCAAACGTTGAAGGAACTCCAAATCAAAGGAATAAAAATTAATCCTGCCCCGCAAAGCCTAGAATTAATTCAAGATAAGTTCCTTCAGAAACATTTTTTAATGGGATATGGATTACCTGTCCCTGATTTTACAAGAGTTGAAAGTGAAAAAGATGTTTATAAAACATCGGAATATTTAGGATTCCCGCTTGTATTAAAGGCTAGATTTCATGCATACGACGGACGCGGCAATGCAGTTATAAGAGGCACAAAAGACATAAAACCAGCACTGCAAAAGTTAAAAGGCACAGAACTGTACATAGAAAGATTCGTCCCTTATAAAAAAGAGCTAGCAATTCAAATTGCCAGAGACACAAAAGGCAATATGGCTGTATATCCTCTTGTGGAAACAGTTCAGAAAAACAATATTTGCCACCAAGTCAAATATCCCCCTAGTGTCTCTCAAAAAATAGAAAAAGAAGTAACAGAAATTGCAAAGAAGACTATCGCGCAACTTTTCGGAGCAGGAGTTTTTGCAATTGAATTTTTCTTAACTACAGATGACAGAATTTTGATAAATGAAATTGCGCCAAGAGTGCACAACAGTGGCCATTGGACAATTGAGGGATGCGACAATTCACAGTTCGACAACCATGTGCGATCTGTTTGCAATCTACCACTTTCGTCTCCAAAGCCAAAAGTAAAGGTAGCTGTGATGGTTAATATACTGGGCACCAGAGACGGACAAGTCAATTTGCAAGGAGTGGAAAAAGCCGAAGCCCTGCCAGGGACTAAAGTTCACATCTATGGTAAATTCGAAACAAGAGTCGAAAGAAAAATGGGTCACATAACATCATATGGGTCAAACTTGGCTGAAGTTTACAAAAATGCACTAGCCGCAAGGCAGATGATAACTATATGAAAAATGTTGATGTAGCAATAATTATGGGTTCAGACAGCGATCTGGAAATAATGTCAGCTTCATCAAAAATTCTAGAAGAATTTAACATTTCGTACGAAATCACCATTGTTTCTGCGCATAGAACTCCCAACAGAATGTTTGAATATGCCAAATCAACCCAAGAGAAGGGTATAAAGGTAATAATCGCAGGCGCTGGAGGTGCGGCTCATTTGCCTGGAATGACAGCAGCACTTACAAATCTACCTGTAATTGGTGTTCCAATCAAAACAAAAAATATGGAAGGAATTGACTCTCTAATGTCTATTGCCCAAATGCCACCTGGTATTCCAGTTGCAACAGTTGCAGTAAACGGTGCCAAAAATGCAGCATTACTTGCCGTTCGGATCCTTGCAATAAGCTCTCCGATGTTGTATAAAGACCTAACCAATTTTAACCAAAACCAAGAGTCTATTGTACTCAAAAAGGCAGAAGAGTTAGAGGTTAAAGGGTTTAGAAAGTATCTTCCTGCCAAACAAGCGGCAAAATGATAGATTCAAAAATAATTAAAAGTAGCATCCCAAATGCTATCGGTAAAGTAGACTTTAAAGGCTTAGGCAAGCGCCAAAGCGGCAAAGTAAGAGACTGGTTTTTGATCAACCACCTTCGCGTACTTATTGTCACAGATAGGATTTCGGCATTCGATAAGGTTCTAGGTGTCGTTCCTTATAGGGGGGCAGTGCTTAACTTACTCACGCATTTTTGGCTAGAGAATACAAGAGACATCATTCAAAATCACATGATTGGGGTAGTAGACCCAAATATTATGCTTGTCACAGAATGTGAAGCGATTCCAGTAGAAGTTGTCGTAAGGGGTTATATTACAGGTGTTACAGATACTTCACTTTGGAAACAGTATTCCGAAGGAAAAAGAGTAATTTACGGTCAAAAATTTCCGGAAGGCCTCAAAAAAAATCAAAAATTAAAAACACCAGTCATTACACCAACCACGAGAGCAACGGGAGAAGGTGGTCACGACGAATCAATCACAAAACAAGAAATATTAAAAAGAAAATTAACTACTCCCACAATTTGGCGACAAATTGAAAAAACTGCTTTAAAACTTTACGAAAGGGGTAGTAAAATCACAGACAAATCAGGGCTAATCCTTGCAGACACAAAATATGAATTTGGTATAGATAAAAAGGGAAGATTAATTTTAATTGACGAAATACACACACCAGACAGCAGCAGATACTGGTTAAAAAGTACTTATCGTGAAAAACTAAAAAAAGGGGAAGAAGTAGAAAATTTTGACAAAGAGTTTATGAGATTGTGGTTTACAAAAAAAAACTACGCGGGAAAAGGCAAAGCACCTCAAATGCCAGACGACTTAATAGTTAAAGTATCACAAAAATACCAGGATGTTTATGAAAAAATAACGGGAGAAAAATTTATGGTAGATCTCACAAAAAATCCTCAAGAGAGAATAAACGAAAGTTTAACAAAGTTAATTTAGTTCGTAGAATTTGAGTGTGGTGAAAGTTATAATTAAACATGGTTGTAGTTTTTAATTTCGGTGGACAATATGCACATCTTATAGCGCGTCGAATACGCGACCTAGGCGTAAAAAGTGAGCTTGTAAGTCCAGAAATATCAATTTCAGGTCTTAAAAAATTAAACCCCCAAGCAATAATATTTTCTGGTAGTCCATTCTCGGTCTACGAAAAAACCGCACCGCACCCAAACAATTTTGTATACAAGCTTGGAGTCCCCATACTTGGAATTTGTTATGGTCAGCAACTTCTAGCTCATCAGCTTCAAGGTAAGGTAGCCTCACATGCGCAAAAACAATTTGGCAAAGAAAAAATAAAAGTTGGAAATTCACCACTTTTTGCAAAATTACAGAAAGAAGAACTTGTTTGGTTTTCACACGGGGACCAAGTCGACAAACTGCCTCAAGGATTTGAAATAATTGCCTCCACCAAGAATGCAAAAGTTGCCGCAATTCAAAATCAGAAGAAAATGTTTTTTGGCATCCAGTTTCATCCAGAAGTAACTCATACAATCGGCGGCGCACAAATTTTAAAAAATTTCCTGTTTGACATAGCCAACGTAAAGAAAGACTGGAATCTAACAGAGGTTAAAAACTCAATTGTAAAATCTCTAAAATCTAAAATTGGCACAGAAGCAGTAATCATGGCAGTATCCGGTGGGGTTGACTCTCTCGTTGCAGCAGCACTTATCAAAGAGGCATCACCAGAAAATTTGCATCTAATTTTCATAGACACTGGACTAATGCGAAAAAATGAGACGCGAGAGGTTCAAAAAATAATAAAAACAGTCGGGTTTAAAAATTTTAAAACAGTAGACGCATCAAAAATATTTTTAAATTCTCTTAAATCTGTTACGGACCCAGAAGAAAAAAGAAAAATTATAGCTCGTGAATATTTCAAAGTTTTTGAGCAAGAAGCAGTCAACGTCAAAAAATACTTACCCAAAGGAGATAACGTAAAATTCTTAGGACAAGGAACTATTTACCCTGACCGCATTGAATCAGCCCAGCCAACAAAACATGCTGATAAAATAAAAAGTCACCACAATGTAACCTTACCTGCAAAACTAAAGCTAGAATTACTCGAGCCGTTAGAAGACTTTTATAAAGATGAAGTTCGCAAAATTGGTAAATTACTCAATATTCCAGATGAATTCATCAGCAGACACCCTTTCCCGGGGCCAGCGCTTGCAATCAGAATTTTGGGTGAGGTTACACCAGAGAGAGTCGCAATCTTGCGTGAGGTCGACCACATTTTTATCTCCGAACTTAAGTTATCAGGTAATTACAACAAAGTTGGCCAAGCTCTTGCCGCTCTACTGCCATTAAAGGCCGTTGGTGTAATGGGTGATGCACGTACTTACTCTTATATCATCAGTTTGCGTTGTGTCAACACGACAGACTTTATGACTGCAGACTGGTCCAAGTTACCTGCCCCGCTTCTTGAAAAAATCTCAAGCCGAATTGTAAATGAAGTCCGCGGTGTAAACCGCGTACTCTACGACATTACCCAAAAGCCCCCAGCAACAATAGAATACGAATAGCCCCATGAAAATCATCCATACAAACATCTTAAATCACGCGCTAAACAAAGAAAAATCTCCCTTAAATTGGTAAAAGAAGTTTTAGAAAATGCAAAAGAATTTTATCTCGACAGCTCAAGGGGGCACATGATAGCAATTGCTAAAGTAAATTACAAAGGAAAGTTAAGAAAAATGCTTGTTTCTTATGATAAAATAAGTACACAATTGGAAGTAATTACTATTCATCCAATTTCCGAAAAGGATATAGAGCAAAAGATCGCATCAAAAAGATGGATAAATGAAAAAGTCAAAAATTAGCTACGACAAAAAAAAGGACATTCTTTACATCTTTCTCAAAGAAGGACAAGAGGAACGATATGAGGATATTTCCAGAGATATAACTGTGGAATACGATGCCAAGGATAACCCAATAGGCATCGAAATTTATAATGCTTCAAAAGCACTGCCTTCTGAAATAATTAAGAAAAGCGTAAATATTCTCTAGTCACCCCGTTATGAACACTTTTTGTGCTTGACATAGAACCCATAGTAGATATATAATTCCGCATTATGATTGAACGAGGCATAGTAGAAGCGTTACACAAAGCGCAATTAAGCAAAGATGCTAATGCTATTGCTCAGGCTGAAGCTCTTGCAAGTCATCTTAAAGCCGCAAAGCTTGCTGGTTTTCAAGACGTTCCTCTACCCAGAGCGGAAAGGGTCACTGAATTTAAACTAGATACTCCAGATGCAGTCACCGACACATTCGGGCGAATTTGGGAAGCTCGAGGCAAACTTATTAGTGTAACTTTCGATGTTGCACAGTGCCCTCTTAGCGAAAAAGAATTAAAAGAACGTGAGAAAAGAAATATTAGGGTTGGTGTTCTTCCACAAGCGCTAGCAACTCAGGAAACTCGTCATCTTTTGGGTGAAATGTTCCCAAAAATGCAAAGTCATAGTGTACAAGAAGGCAACAATGTAACAAACGACGAAAACTCGTCTGGTTGGTTCGATTACGAAGCCGCAATCGATGCCCCGCATCTTGATACCAAAGAAGGTCAACTTATGGATAAAATCAAAAAAGACGAAAGACGAATATTAAGCCTAAACGAATACATCGTCGCAAGCCAAGACAGCAAACTCTTTACAGGAAAATACCTAGATGAAACTCGAACATATGTTCGACTCGGTTCCCGTGACGACGGTCGCATGGTCCTTGCGCGCTTCGGTTCGGTCGGCTACTTGGACGTCGGTTCGCTTCTGGACGCTGACGATCGCCATTCGGTCGTGGGTGGGCGTTCCTCGGGAGTGAAGAAAGCTTAAGCTTTTGACTCTTTCTACTTTTTAATTCTTTAAACTTTGTTCTTTTCGAAATTTTCTTTGATTTTCGAACTTGTGAGAAAATAAGCTCTCCTATATACTAACCTCGAGATTAGGTTAATGAATCTAAAACTATGGTTTTAGATCACCGAAATCCTTGATTTTCAAAATAATTGCCAGAATCCAGACATTCACGGATGCTTGGAGCGTTGCAATAGAGAAGCAAGACACTCCTTGTTTTGTGCTTGTGAAGGTGCTCATCGTTTTTACGACGGACTGCTTCCAAATAATATACAGCAGTGATTTACCAAAGGGTGAAAAGTTGCAGTGATTACAGATGGCACAAGGCAAATTAAGTGGTCGGTTCCCGTTACGACGGTCGCATGGTCAATGCGAACTTCAATTCGGACGGCAACTTGAACGTCAATTCGAATCTGAACGCTGACAATCACAATTCGAACATGAGTGGGCGTTCCTCGGGACTGTTTTGCAATATTATCGAGGGATTTATTTTATTAGGGAGCGTTTCCAACCGCCAATCATGCGGCCTAGTTCCTGAAGACTGTTTTCTAGCTGCAGGTATTTTCTGTTATCTATTGTTTTGGTGTCCTTGGCAAGCCTAAGCAGAATCTTGAGAAGGTCAGCAGACACTATCGACTTTTCAAGGACGGGTAACTTTTGTTCTTTATGCAAGTAACTTGCCCTTATGATAAGTTCAATTAGCTCCAACGCGATTTGGTCAAGTTTTTGCCCAAGGCTAAAGCGCTTCGTTTTTGGGAATGTTTCAATAACCTGACTTAGATTTTTGTAAAAATCGTACAGTTTGCCAAAAAGCGGAATTTCAAGGCTGCTAGGGCGGGGGATGTTATTAGAGAAATTATCGATCATTCATTTTATGAGCGCAAGCAAATGAAACAAGCCCTCTTATATATTAGCTTAATATCTCTGACTAACCTTTTTCAAGCGTGGGAAGAATTTAGAAACGGAAAAAGAAATAAAAAGGACGTCCAGATTTTTGAAAGACACCTTGAGGATAATTTATTCGATCTATATTTTGCACTAAAGAGCAGAAGCTACAAACATGGTGGCTACTTTGAGTTTTATGTTAACGATCCAAAAAGAAGGCATATCCACAAAGCAAGAGTTCGCGACCGAATAGTTCACCATCTGCTCTATAAGTACTTATATACTGTCTTCAATCGAACTTTTATTTTTGATTCTTACTCCTGTAGATTAAACAAGGGCACTCATAGATCCGTAAGAAGACTTGAGCAATATACCCGAATTGTAAGCCGCAACTATACACAAAGCTGTTGGGCGCTAAAATTAGACATCAAACAGTTTTTTGCTTGTGTTGATCATGATATTTTATTAAAGCTTATTGCCAAGAAAGTAGCAGATAAGGACACCCTCTTTTTGATTAATGACGTACTTACAAGCTTCCGAACAAGCGAATATCAAAATACTGGCATCCCACTTGGTAACTTAACGAGTCAAATATTTGCAAACATATACCTAAATGAACTTGATCAGTTTATTAAACACAATCTCAAGATCAAGTATTATATTCGATACGCTGATGACTTCATCATTATAGATACTGAAAAACTAGAGCTTAAGCCGAGTTTAATTGCTATAGGAAATTTCCTACAAAATAATTTAAAGTTGCAACTACACCCAAAGAAAATAATTCTCAGAAAACTATCGACTGGAATAGATTTTTGCGGATACGTTGTGTTGCCTTACTACATATTGCCAAGAACAAAAACCAGAAGAAGAATTTTTCGCAAAACCACCAAGGCAAAACTGTCAAAACAGGCTTTACAGTCTTATTTAGGTTACTTTTCTCACTCTAAAAGTTTTAAAATACAACAGGATTTGAAAAATACCTATTATTTAAACAATGAAACTATCTAAACTGGTCTTTGTCACTTCTAACAAAAACAAAGTTCGCGAAATAAAAGAAATCCTAGGGCCGAAAACAAAATTTGTTAATGTTGATATTCCAGAGATTCAATCATTGAACCTTGAGGAAGTTATAACTGCAAAAGCAAAAAGCGCATACAGTATATTAAAAAGACCTGTAATTGTGGAAGATGTTAGTTTTGAGGTCGACGCCTTAAGAGGATTACCTGGGCCTTTTATAAAATATTTTCTACAAAAACTCGGGACGGAAGGATTGCTTGCCTTGATAGGCAATGCCAGCAAAAGCACCAAGGCAATAGCTGCAGTTGGCTTTTATGACGGCAACAAGTTAAAAATCTTTACAGGTATAGTTGAGGGTACTCTATCCAAAAAAAGTATCGGGGAAAGCGGTTTTGGTTTTGACAGAATTTTTATACCAAATGGTTACACGCAAACATTTGCACAAATGGAAATCACTAAAAAAAACAAAATCTCTCACAGAGCCAATGCTTTGCGAAAACTTAAACGCTATCTCAATAAATAAAAACACTCTACCTGCAGAACTTACTCGAATCTATTTCTTAAAGACCACCAAGCGATACCCCAAAAAGTTCCAAGCCAGAGAAAGAAATGTCGCGCCGATATTGGCTATATTCAGCCATAGTTGATCAGAAATTCCAGCGGGTGCGTTGACAAGTGATGTGAGCGTAAAAACCGCTCCAACATTAATTGATATGCCAATAGTAGAAATTATTACAAACGTAACCGGATTAGCCTTCTTTTTGCCCTCAAAGACCCAGTTTTTGTTCCACCAGTAGCTGTTTGCAAGAGCAACCATAAAAGCAATCGCTTTAATCGGAACCAGTTCAAATCCTTTATTTATACCTGTATAAGTAGTTAAATAATTTAATATTCCAAAATCTATGGCAGTGTTTAAAACACCAACTAGTCCAAACTTGGCAAGTTGCCACAAAACAGCCAATTTTTTACCAAGATAAAACATCACAACCATTCCAACAACAGCAATAAGTGGGTAGACTAAGTAGATATAATACGTTGGGTAATTAGACAGAACATTAATACCTTTTTCCTGCAAAGTAGGCGGCAAGAAAATGGCTGTAACAACAGCAGCAACTATGGACAGTAATAGATTTCTGCTACTCAATTTAGTACCTAACTTTATAGTATCAAAATAGTGATAAAAAAACCTCTACTAATTTTTTTGCTGGCAATTGTCTTGATTGGCTTAGGTTTGATACTGGATTACCACTCGGTTGGTCCAGACCAGCCGCCCTTGCCAAAAGTTATCGCAGAAAGGTCGGAGCCAGTGCTCCAAAAAAAACCGTCGCCAGAACCCAAATTCACAAACGAGATCGAGACCAGCGAAGGCACATTAGTCACCAGAGTAGTAGACGGGGACACAATTGAAGTAGAAGGTGGTCAGCGCATCCGTTACATCGGGATTGATACCCCGGAAACTGTTCACCCAAACGTCAAAACAGAATGTTTCGGTCAAGCCGCGTCAGCCAAAAACAAAGAACTTGTTGAAGGTAAATATATCAGGCTCGAGAAGGACACTTCAGAAACTGATAAGTACGGCAGATTGTTGAGATATGTATACCTAGGCGACGTTTTTATAAACGATTATTTAGTCCGAGAAGGTTTTGCAAGCGCGTCAACTTACCCACCAGACATAAAACACCAACGCGAGTTCAAAGATTCCGAGGCGGTAGCACGCAACAATAGCAAAGGTTTGTGGGGCTCATGCGCAACAGAACCTAATCCGCAGAGCACAACGACTCTTGATGGTTGCACAATAAAAGGAAACATATCCTCAAGCGGGGAGAAGATTTATCATACACAAGGCCAAAAGTATTGGTCAAAGACAATAGTAGAAGAAGCAAAAGGCGAAAAATATTTCTGCACAGAAGCAGAAGCTCAAAACTCAGGTTTCAGAAAATCACAAATTTAACCTCGTTCTCACCACCTCAACTACTGAACGCGATCTACAAGTCTCTATCAAATCTACAATATCCTCGTTAGAAGTCGTGACCACTTTAGTAGAAAAAGGATACATCACAGACTTAGAATTGTTATTGTGATCTAATCCTCTTGCATGTCCAAGTTCATGAGCAAGAGTGTGAATTAGCTCATCACGGTTGTTATTAAAATAAATTTCAATTCTGTTCTCTTCTCCTATAAACAACCCTTCCTCGGGTTTAGCATCAAGGTCTTGGTTAAAGTCATCGATCGCTTCATTTAAAGCACCAACCTGAAGATTATAGTCTTCGTTCGCTAAATTCAATTGACCGGCCTGTTTGTTCAAAGAGTCTGCTTCTGATTCTAGTTTATTTTGCTCATCTGATAACTTTTTAAATTCTTCCTCCGGTGCCCCACCCTGGCTGTTCCAAGATTCAACGGTTTGGTTATGTTTGGCGAGACGGCCTTTAAAATTTGTAACGTTTACTCGGTGTTCTTTAATCAACCCGTCGAGCTTGCTTTTTTCTACGTTCACACCTTTGTCCAACTTACTTATTTTATTACTTGCCTGTTGTCGTTCGTCAAAAACCATATTAATAGAAAGATCACCCACCTCACTGTATGTAAACAAATCACGACCATACTCCTTATTCCAAATTTCGGCTGCTGTCTTTGAATAATCAACAACCTCCTCCAAATCTAAGTTAAATCGCTTGTCCACGCTCTCGACTCTATAAGTAATCGCTTTCTTGCAAGGATCAAGTGATGCGTATAACGCCACATAACTTTCTCGGCGTGTGTATGTTACAAAAGACGACGCAGCAATGATCACACTCATCAGAGTTAAGTATAGGAATTTCTTCATAAGCTAATTCTATCAAACTTGATATTTTCCTAAAATAATTTAAACTAGTCGCATGCCTGAAAAACAACAAAATACGATTCAATTAATTTTTAAGAAGTGTTGGAAACCATGCATTAAATACGCAAAAACATACAGCACATTAATTCTGCTGTTCAGTTGTCTTTTAGTATTCCTTGCGCCGCTACTTATATTCCCTGATCAAATTACAAATCGTAATAACGACTTGTTGGAGTTCAAACAAAGTTTCGCATTTTTTAAAAAAACAATACAGGAACACCACATTATTCCCTTGTGGCAGAATAGAACATTGTCAGGAAGTCCATATCTTGGAGACCCTCAAAACCCTATACTTTACTTACCAAATTATCTAGTTTTAGCCATACCTCTGAATTATTTTTTCGTATTATCTTTCGCGGCACATTTTTTTATTGCACTACTCGGCACTTATTTATTTTTCTGCGCCCTAAAATTTAAGAAATCAACATCCATCTGTGTGGCAATGATTTATGCTTTTTCGCCAAAATTTACAGGACACCTTGAAGCCGGTCATGTGAATCTAGTTGTCGCTTACGCTTGGATACCATTTGTTTACTATTCTCTTGTCCAATTCAAAACAAAAGCTAAAATAACTCACTCTATGTTGCTCGGCTATTCGCTAACTGCAATTTTTCTTAACTACATCACGATATTCATGTATGTAGTTCCGACAATTTTAGTTCTCATGCTATCTCACTTAAAAATTGTCAAAGTAAAACTACATTTTATCCTCTTATCTGTCGTGATATTTCTATTAATTTCATTACCGCAATTAGTTGTTGCATTAAAATATTTTCCACTGTCAACAAGAACTCTAATTAGCGCCGAAGACATTAGTGGTGTTGTTTCTATAAGGCATTTTATTCACAGCATTATCAGTCCCTATACATACGGTCTAGAAAAATTAGGCACAGAAGGAGTTCTGACTTTTGGAATAATGCCTGTCGCACTCAGCTTTATCGGATTTATGATAATTCCACTGCGTAGAAAAATATATTTACTAATAATTTCATCGGCTGTGGTGTTGATTACTTTGGGTACAAAAACTTCGTTTTTTAATCATTTGATTGAAACATTTCCAGCCCTACTTATTTTCAGAATACCTTCCAGAATTTGGTTTATCTTGATCCTGATCGTCGCTTACTTATGTGCGATATGTATAAATAAAATTAGAAACAAAACATTCGTTGCGTTAATTTCAATTGCGATACTCGTCGAGTTATCTGTTTTTAGTTATGTTTTCTTCAAGTCTCATCCAAACTCTCTACAGCAATCAAGCATGTTTAATGAAGTGAGCAAAAGTGTAAATCAAGATGTCGGTTACTATAGAGTTTACTGTACCGTTAGTTGTCCGATAACAAATCTTTTGGAGAACGGAAAAGGTTTTGCCAACGGTTACAATCCCATACAGCTAAAGAATTATTTCAATCTTAGTCAAAATGCAGGTGGTTACCGTTTCAATATCTACACTCTTTCAATTCCACCTTATCAAACATATGTAGACGAACCTCAACCATCCAGCATAGAAATGGGTAAACTTGGTGTTAGATACGTCGTCAGTCCATATATGGTTAGGGACAAGGGATTCGTATTTGTAGGCGAAGCTGACAATCAATTTATCTATTTAAATAAAAATGAATTACCGCGTGTGTACGTAGTGCAAGATGGGAACAAAATACCACTGAGAATTGTTAGTGATAAGCCTGGTGCAGTCGAGGTTGAAATTCCTAACCTAAACGGACAACTCGTTCTTAATGAACCATACTTCCCATTTTGGGAAGTTAAGACTCAAGACGAGTTGCTATCCACAAACAGCGCAGATGGACTTGTGTCAGCCAAAATCACAAATAACCATAGAAAAGCTTTAATTCGCTTCAATCCGCCTTTTTCAAAAATTACAGTACCTCTTTCACTACTCACTTCTCTTATATTAATATTATCAGTGATTAAATACTCTAAACGAAAAGATGGAAATTAAATTAATAGACGAGATGTACAACCAGGAGTCTTACTACTGGTGGCATAAAGCAAAAAGAAACATAGTTCAACAGCTGATAAAAAACAAAATTGGAACAAAAGATATCACAGATATTCTCGACATAGGCTGCGGTACAGGAAAACTTATGGAGGAACTTAGTAGGTATGGCAATGTGTACGGTATTGATACATCAGGCAAAGCATTAAACTATTGCAAAAAACGCGGCCTGGTCAATGTTTATAAATGCGAACTTGGGAAACAAAAGTTACCATTTAAGTCTGATAAATTTTCTATTGTGACTTGCCTTGATGTCATTGAGCATATTGAAGATGAAAACGATGTATTATTAGAAATCAATCGAGTGTTAAAACCTGGCGGTCATCTTGTCATCACAGTTCCTGCATATCAATTTCTTTTCTCCTACTGGGACCAATTACTTCACCACAAACGTCGTTATACTACAAGAAATTTGAAGCATCAGACTGATAAAGTAGACCTTTCCACAATAAAATTAAGCTACTTCAACAGCTTCCTGTTGCCGCCTGCAGTAGTTTTTCGAACCGTAAAAAGCGCGACGAAAAAGAAGACATCGGATTTTGTAAACCTTCCCGTGTTGCTAAACAACATACTTTATTCAGTTTCTACACTGGAGGCGAAACTAGTTTTGCTAAAATCTATACCATTTGGTTTATCAATCATAGGAATGTTTCAAAAAAAATCAAAATGACAACGTCATTTATAATTCCGTGCTTTAACGAGCAAGAGAGACTTAAAAAAAACTTTCCATTAATAAGTCAATTCATCAAAAAACGCCAAAAAGACGAGTTTATATTTGTAGACGACGGATCTGGCGATAAAACTGCAACTCAACTGAATAAATTTCAAACGGATAACTTAAACGTAAAAATCCTTCGGAATAATAGAAATTTAGGAAAGGGAGCAGCCGTAAAAAAGGGAGTTTTAACCGCGTCCAAGGAAAGTGTTCTATTCTTAGATGCAGACTTGTCTACTCCTTTTTATGAGGTGGCAAGCGCGCTTGAATTATTAAAAACAAACGACATTGTGATTGGTGTGAGAAAACACAAGCTGGCAAAGATAATTAAGCACCAACCAATCCATCGCGAAATTATGGGAAAAGCCTTTACATGGTTTGCAAATAAATTAATCCTACATGAAATAAATGACGCGACGTGTGGTTTTAAAGCTTTTAGTTTAGAATCTGCTGTAAATATTTTTACCAAAACAAAGATAAATCGTTGGGTTTTTGATGTTGAGATACTTTTTATTGCACAAAAATATAAATACAAAATAAAACAAATGCCAGTAAATTGGGAAAATGATGAGAACACAAGAGTATCGATTGTAAGAGACACAGTCACATCGATTAGAGACCTTTTGCGTATTAAGCTATACGATACGATGAAGATGTATTAAATGGTTTACTTAAAATAACATGTTAGCAAAAATCACATCTGCAGCAGTAGTAGGCTTAGATGCCGTCCCTATAACTGTAGAGGTGGACATTGCAAACCAAGGTCTGCCCAGCTTTACAATTGTTGGTCTCCCAGACAAAGCGGTAGAAGAGTCAAAAGAAAGAGTAAGAGCTGCTATTAAAAATAGTGGCGCCGATTTTCCAGCAAAGAAAATCACCGTCAACCTTGCACCTGCCGATCTACCAAAAGTAGGACCCGCTTACGACTTGCCAATAGCTCTAGGAATTTTAATTGCATCCGAACAATTAAGGGAAAATCCACAAATCGACAGCGGAATATTCGTGGGTGAACTATCGCTTGATGGATCACTAAGAAGAATTTGGGGAGTATTGCCAGCAGCTATTATGGCCAGGGACAAAAACTACTCCAACGTTTTCATCCCAGAAGATAATTTAGAAGAAGCATCTATAATCAACAAAATAAAAGTGTATCCAGTAAAAAATCTCAAACAAATCTTTGACCATTTTACAGCACCAATCACAACTGAGGCCACCTCAAAACATATAGAGCCATCAAAAACCACCAAACAAAATTATAAAATAGAATCTTCTGGTGAATACGATTTCGAAAACATTAAAGGACAAGAAAGTGCAAAAAGGGCCTTAGAAATTGCTGCCGCAGGCGCACACAACCTACTCATGAAAGGACCCCCTGGATCAGGAAAGACCTTAATGGCTAGATCTTTTCCGTCAATCTTGCCAAAGCTTACATTCGAAGAAAGTTTAGAAGTTACAAAAATTTACTCTGTAGCAAATCTTCTAAGCCGCGAAAATCCAATAATAACAACGCGTCCATTCCGGAGTCCACATCACACAACAAGCAACATCGGTTTGATTGGTGGCGGAGCGGTGCCG
>Ga0163144_10000903_pt1 | contig 70455 bp, 49 predicted proteins | sample OliLak19BULKMAT1_FD_123175 | JGI IMG/M metagenome (GOLD analysis project Ga0163144, IMG submission 123175) | Freshwater microbial mat bacterial communities from Lake Vanda, McMurdo Dry Valleys, Antarctica - Oligotrophic Lake LV.19.BULKMAT1 | ecosystem: Environmental > Aquatic > Freshwater >... | reverse complement strand
GTCTCTGGGGGTCAGGGGGCGGTGCGCGATGCCCACGACCCCGCTGCCCTTCCTCCGCACGGAAAAACGCCCGCGACAAAACCGCTTCGGATCGTGAATAATACCGGCTTAAGTGCGCCGTGCGAACCATACAAGGACCGACAGCATGGCGGCAATCGTCAGCGCCGCGCTCGATGGTTCGGGCACGGCAGCCGCGACACCCCCGGCGCTTTCGCCCCAATTGGCTGAGATGATATTGATGTCGAAGATGTTCACCGCGCCATCGCCGTTGGCGTCGCCCGCCGGGCCTGCGCCGTCCCAGTGCGACGACACGAGATTGATGTCGAAAATGTTCACCGCATTGTCGAAGTTCACATCGCCCAGCACACGGGTCACATTCAGGTCGTCCATCGCAAAGTACGCGGGCGTGTTCATGCCAAAGGCGCCCACGTCGGACGACGTGAGTGCGAAGCTGAGCTTCACGGCGCCGACCAGGCTCGTCAGGTCCACGTTCTGCCACTCGTTCAAGATGTAATCCTGCGCGTTTTCCGCCGAACGATAGTCGGCCAGGTACGTTTCCACACTGCCAACGGACTGGCTTGCGGCGTCGAGTCCGCTGATGCTCAGCAGAAACCAGTCGGGGTCGTCGCCGCTCGTGCCGCCGAACTTTTTGGCGAACGAGTCGCCGTCGCGCATCGATAACGCGGCATACGTGACGTTGGTCACGCGCAGCGAGAGCGGAATCGCGCCGGTGGGCAGCGTCACGATCGGCGCGGGAACCACGAACGTGTTGGTGAAGGCGACGCCGTAGTTGGCCGACTGGTTGTCGCCGCTGCCGGCGTACGCGCTGTACTGGTTGCCGTAGCCGGGCGTCGTCGTGTCGGTCTTGTTCGAGTAGGCCCAGCCTTCCCAAACGGTGCTGCCGCCGCCGAAGTCGGTGAACGCGTTGTTGAATTCAGCGCCGCGGCTGGTGAACTTGCCGGCCATATCCGCGCCGTCGTAGTACGACTCGTTGGCCAGCGTCAGATCCTCAAAATCCACGATTGCCGCCCGCACGTTGTTGCAAGCGGCCAGTACGGTTGCGACCGCGATGGCCAGAGAGATGGAATACTTCATAGTTGGTCGACTCCTGGTTGATAACTTCCCGGTTGATTGTGATACGATTCCGAAATGGTAGCTGCAGCGCGCACTGACTCTGTCCCCGGCCCCTCCCTGGAAGGGAGGGGAGTTGGATTGCTAACCGGCAATTCCGATCAGCAACGCGACATTGTGCGTGTGCCATGCTTTCACGACACCCGCGTCGAGTAAGCATGTCTGCACTTCGCCGCTACGCAGCATGCCTATCCGGGCTAGCGCCCGTGAAGGCATGGCACCACGATGGTAATACTCTGCTCATAGGTAATTGACTCACACGCACCTCACCACTCACTCCCCACCACTTCCCCTCCGGCTCGCGTGCAAACGCCGGCTAGCACGCGTAGCTCCATCGATTCGCTAAAAAAGCGAGCCGCGCCGTCGCCTAACAGGCCGTTAGCGCCGCCGGGGTGCAGACTGCGGATGTCGTTCTCGAACGACGGCGCGGCGTTGATGGCAAAGGCCTGGTCGAAAATGTTGCGGCCATTGATCCACTGCCCGTCGGGCCAGTTTGCGTCCTCGGAAATCACGAGCGTCGACGACGAGCCGTCGGTGATTTCACGCAGAGCGATTGCCCGGTCGTAGAGCATCGTGCCCTTGGGCGGATCGTTGGAACCCGTGATCCGCTCGCCGTAGATGCCGCCGTAATCGCACGCGCCGCGGCCGTCGACGCGCGGAGTATCGCGCGGCACGCTAGGGCACACGTACACGGGCAGCACCGTCGCCGCGGCGGTGCGATTGGCTGCGCTATCGAAGGACGTGCTCAGGTCGAGCGCGTCGTAAAGGTTCTTCTGTTCCAAATAGGGGAGCAGGAAGATGCTCCAGGCAAGTTGCCGCTCTCCTTTGCTGCTCTGCGGAGGTCGCCATTCGACGCCGCCCGGCGGAAACACGTTGTACGCGCCGTGATAACCGTGCAAGGCGATGCCCATCTGGCGCAAGTTCGCCAGGCACTGGCCGCGACGGGCCGCCTCTCGGCTGTGCTGCACGGCTGGCAAAAGCAAGCCGATCAGAATGCCGAGGATCGAGATGACCACCAGCAGTTCAATCAGCGAGAAGGCGCGTCGCGAAACGCAATGGTCCTCACCAGTAGCGATGAGCAATCGAGGGGGGAATGACATGGCCGAGCCGCAGTCGCGTTCGTTTCGTCAGCGTCGGTTTTTCGGCGAGCGCGCAGCACGAGCGCACGATGCGCCAAGTGCAGCGGAAAACCCAAACGAAACGAAGAGACCTTAGCGGTATCCTGGGGTGGAACCGTAACTTCGCAGCGACTGTCCCTCGCAGTCGACTACTAGTACCGCATTGGTAGGTCTTCTGACTCCCGAACTAAGGCCCGCCTTGCCTTCTCATCACACTCCCAAGTCATTACCTCGGGCGGTGACAATGGCACGAATAGGCGGCCTGTTGACGTTCGGTTACAGCGGCGGGGCCGTCCCGGAATTTCACCGGAGTTCCCTGTTTGCCGGCCGCTAAAGCAATCAGCGGCCGGCCACCAACGCACGATCAAACGGAAACCTAGCAGAGCCGTGTTGCGCCGTCAACCAGATTTCTTTGGCACAATCCTGGCGACATCGCGGTTCGCCGCGGCTGCAAACAATAGGAAACGCTCGGAATCACAACACCATCATTATTGGCCACGGATGAAACCCAGCCCGGCATAGCCGGAACCAAAATCGACAAGGACCGAGCGAGTGCGACAAGCCGTTGCCGCGAGGCGCCACATCACCTGCTATTGATTGACGCGAAAAACACGAGAATCGCGAAAGGAGAAAATGCGAAAGTTCAGCAGCTCGAAGTGTTCTTCGCGCTTGCGTTCTGTCGCGATCTCTTCGTAAGTTGCAAACCATCGATACGCTTTTTTTCGGACCGCTCGGGGCGACAAGAATTCAAGTATCGCGCAGCCACGTTCAACCGCGTCGCGGAGGACAAACACGAGGAAACGTGGACAGGATAACAGGATCGAGAGGAAAGGAACGAGGCATGCGAACGAGGATCTCTTCACCCGCCTCCTCATCCTGTCCATCTTGTTAATCCTGTCCCTCGGGCGTAATGGTTTCGCGTTTTCGTTCTTTCGGGCTTTCGCGAGCTCCATGTGAGTTGTGTACCAATCCAGTCCTGTCACCCGACCGCGGAAGGCGACACGACAATCCGCGCAAGCCGCGTGCAAATTCAACGTTTGTAGTGCGGATGAAACACGGATGAAAAGACGTGCGTCAATGTTTCCAACAATTCTCGATGGGATGATGGCATAAGGTTCTGGCAACGTATCCATGTCCGTGTTTCATCGGGTTCAATCCGTGGGAAACTACTGCAGCGTTTACGCCGCCGCCGTTTTCGTCGCCGGCAAGCGCTCGACCACGTCGCGCCATAATGTCGGTATCGTTTCCCGGTGATCGCCGCGGAAGTAGTAGCTCTGCCCACCGTCGGCCACGGTCCGCACCAAAATTGTCTTCCACGGCCGGTAGTAATACTGCGGATGATCTTTCGAGGGGGTTCCGCCGCGGAAGTCGCTGGGCAGATCGACCAGGTCGAATACCGCCGTGGTGAAGTGGCGGATTTCTTGGCCTTGCTGCCGCGCGACGTTGCGGGCCATCGATAGGGCTTTCAAATACACCTCGGGACCAGTCACGGCCGAGCCGATGTTGAGAAACACGCCCCCCTCAAGATCCTGCACATTGCGGGCAAGCATGAGAAAGTCGGTGTAGCTGGCGGCGCCCAGCGCCGCGCCGTCGCAGTTGGCGTGCGCGTGGATGATGTCGCTGCCGATCGAAACGTGGGCCGTCACGGGCACGCCCGAGCGCCAACCGGCCGCGGCCAGGCTCAAATCGCGATGGGCAAAGTGTTGCTCTTCAATCGCGCGGCCGACGGTTTCGCCCAGTCCATCGCCGCTGGCCGCCGCTTGGGCAATGAGGTCGTTCAGCCGGCTCGTCTCGCGCCACAGGCCGAACTGCCCGCGCTCGATCCACTTGGGCACGTTTTCGCTGGTGCCACCGGCCATCGCCAACTCGAAATCGTGGATGATGCCTGCGCCGTTAGTCGCCAGATGCGTGATGACGCGGCGCTCGATCAAGTCAACGAGGTAGCGGGCGAGGCCGAGCTTGATCGGATGGCCACCGATCATTGCAATCACCGGCCGGCGATTGCGGCGGGCTTCCACGATCGCGCCAACCAGATCGCCGTATTCCGGATGCGCGTAGGGCTGGCTCGGCGCGACCAACGGCAGGCAATCGGCGGCCCGCAGATCGTGCCCGCGCTCCTTGAGGTCTGCTAGCACGATCTGACGACGGTCAAAAAGTTCGTAACGGCTCATGAGAACTCTCGATGATGAGGTGAGTGCCCGAAGATGAGTGCTAGCATTCGCTGTCCCGGTTGTGATTACCGCAGAGACGCGGAGGCGCGGAGAAAACAATCAGAAAAACGCTCGCGGTTGGCTGAGGCGATCCTTGTGTTCTTCTCAGTGTCTTCGCGTCTCTGCGGTCAATCGAACGTACTTGATCCAGCCGGCAAAGCCGGAGAACTATAGCGTTGCCTTGCGCAGGTCGCGAAGGTCAGTTGCCGATTCGATCTTGGCCGCGGATTCGCTAGCGGGTATTCTCAGCCGCCCGTTGGCGCCGGCATGCGCTTGTACTGGCACGGCCTTTTGGCCATGCTAGCTGGGGGCGTGCCGCGGTCAGGAGACCGCGACACAGCTGAGCCCCGCGTCACAACCGAAGTTCCGCACTCGCTCTGCCACGGATGGCCGCATGAGCTCACATGATCTATTGACGACGCTTGCCGCGCTCGGCCATCCCAGGCTATTGGTGCTGGGCGACGTGATCCTCGATCGCTACACCTGGGGCGACGCCGAGCGGATCAGCCAAGAGGCGCCTGTGATTGTGCTGCGGGCCGATTCGCGCGAAGACCGACCCGGCGGCGGCGCGAACGTTTGCCACATGCTGCGTGGGCTCGAAGCGGAAGTCACCTGCGTGGGCATCGTCGGCGATGATGGTGACGGCCGCCGACTGCGGGCAATTTTGTCCGAGGCTGGCGTCGACGTGCAGGGCTTGCTGGTCGATCCTGCGAGGCCGACGACGCTCAAAGAACGCTTCATGGGTCGCGCGCAGGGGCGGCATCCGCACCAAATTCTCCGCGTCGATAGCGAAGTCCGCTCGCCCGCGACAACGGCGCTCGAAGGCCAACTCATCGCGGCGGTGAGATCTCAAATTCTGCGATGCGACGCCTTGCTGATTTCCGACTACGCCAAGGGCGTCTGCACGCCGGCCGTGTTGCGGGCCGCGATAGACGCCGCCCGAGCCGCGGGCATTCCGGCGATCGTCGACCCCGTGCGGCTCGCGCCGGGCCGTGGCGAGGACTACGCGCGCTATCGCGGCGCGACGACGATGACGCCGAACCGGCTCGAAGCCGAACTGGCCACGGGCGTGAAGATCGCGACTGCGCAAGACGCATTTCTGGCCGCGCGGAAGCTCTGTCGGCAGTGCCAGCTCGACTTCGGCATTGTGACTCTTGACCGCGACGGCATGGCACTGGTCATGCCCACGATGACGTCGCCTGGCGAAATGTTGCCCGAGGCTTGGCCAGGCGAGTGCTTTGCCACATCTCCGCGGGCTGTCTACGACATTACAGGCGCCGGCGATATTGTGCTGGCCATGATCGGCATCGCGCTGGCCTGTAAGCTGCCCCCGCCTGTCGCACTGCGATTGGGCAACGTCGCGGGTGGATTGGAAGTCGAGAAGATCGGCGTGGCCATTGTCACGCGGGACGAAATCCGCCAACGCCTGCAATCGGAGCGACACTCGGGATCGGCGAAGCTCATGTCACTCGATCAACTGCTCGTTCAAGTGGGCGAACACCGCCGGCGGAGCCAGCGGATCGTGTTCACCAACGGCTGCTTCGACCTGTTGCACGTCGGCCATGTGAGTTATTTGGAAGAAGCCGCGGGCCTGGGCGATGTGCTGGTCGTGGGCGTCAACAGCGACCAAAGCGTGCGCAAACTGAAAGGCGCGACGCGGCCGGTCATCAAGGAGCACGATCGCGCGGCTTTGCTCGCGGCGCTGGCCTGTGTCGATCATGTACTCGTGTTTGACGAAGACACGCCTGAAGACATTCTGCGCGCACTGCGGCCCGACGTGTTAGTCAAAGGCGGCACCTATGCGCCGGACCAAGTCGTGGGGCATGAAATTGTGTCCGCCTATGGCGGGCGAGTGTGCGTCACGGGCATGGTTGACGGCGTCTCGACGACGCGAATTCTCGACTCGCTCGCGGCACGCGATGCGCCCGGTGTGTCAGCGGCGCTACCCTCGGCGGGTGAGCCGCTCAAGGGTCCGCATTTCCTGGACAACGAGATCAACTCGGGCCGAAACCGAACAAGAATCGAAGACAGAAGGTCGAAGCAATAACGGCCGCGAAGCGGTCAAGGCATTTAGCCGTGGGCGTAAGCCCACGGTGGATAGCGAGAATAATCGTTGTGAGCCGCGGAGCGGCGACGGCAACGCCCGGGCCAATCGGGACGTCGCCGCTCCGCGGCTCGACGACGAAGAGAGAACACCTCGCTTCCGTGGGCTGACGCCCACGGCTAAATGACTGCACCCCTTCGGGGTCCTTTTGAAGCATGGTAGAGGCTCCATGAACATCGGCGTTTTTCTTCCCAATTGGGTTGGCGATGTGGCGATGGCCACGCCCACGCTGCGCGCGCTGCGACAGCATTTCGCTTCGCCCGATCGGCTGGTGGGCATCATGCGGCCTTACGTGGCTGACGTGCTGGCCGGAACCGACTGGCTCGATGAGACGCTGCTCTACGACCCCCGCTCGCGCGATTCGGCGCGGCGAGGGTGGCGCTTCGTGCGGAGACTTCGGCGGGCGCGGCTTTCGACGGTCGTGCTTTTGACCAACTCATTGCGGACTGGTTGGCTGGCGTACATGAGCGGCGCGGTCGAACGGATTGGTTACGTTCGCTACGGCCGTGGCCCGTTGTTGAACCGCAAGCTCTATCCCCCGCGCGAGGGCCGTCGCCTGCGACCCACGCCGGCCGTGGACTACTATTTGGATCTCGCGTACGCGCTGGGCTGCCCCGCGGAAAGTCCGCGCATGGAATTGGCCACGCTGCCGGCCGACGAGCAAGCGGCCGATGCCGTTTGGGCCAAGCTGCGGCTGCCGAAGAATGAACGTGTGATCGTGTTCAATTCCAGCGGCGCGTACGGCGCAGCCAAGCTCTGGCCGGCCGAATACTTCGCCGAACTGGCCCGCCGTGTGGCGAACACCGAGAGTCGCCGCGTGCTGGTGATCTGCGGACCCAACGAGCGCGAGATTGCTCGCGAGATCGTGTATCGCGCGAGTGACCCACGGGTGGTGAGCCTGGCGGATGAAAACTTGTCGATTGGGCTATCGAAGGCCTGTGTCCGTCGCGCGGAACTGTTGGTCACTACCGACAGCGGCCCGCGGCACTTCGCGGCGGCGTTCGACGTACCGGTCATTACGCTGTTTGGCCCGACGCACATCGCCTGGAGCGAGACGCATTACGCGGGGGCGATCCACCTGCAGCGCGAGGTGCCTTGCGGCCCGTGCCAGCAGCGCGTTTGCCCGTTGGTGCATCATCGCTGCATGCGCGAGTTGGCGGTCGATCAGGTCTACACGTCGGTCGCATCGCTCTTGCACGCGCGGCGGCCGGCGCGAGCGGCGTAGCTTGACCTGAAGAAATCGTGACGTGCCGTGTGCCACTGGCTCTGCCAGTGTGAATTTGTCGTACGTAATAAGCACTGGCAAAGCCAGTGGCAAGCTGCGGCGTGAGAGTCGAAACGTCAAGGAACCCGATGGCAGCCAAGCCGCCCAGTACCAGCGAACGAGCATCGACATCCGCACCGCGGCGCAGCGGTTCGCTGGCGGGATCGCACGCAAATGCGCAATCGTCGGCCGAGCCGAGCTTCATGTGGGTCGACCCGAGCGACAAGGAAGCGCTGGCGCGAGCCGGTTTGGCAACGTTCGACGCTATGCTGGCGACGACCGATGGAAAGCTCTTGCGGGCGCTGCCCGATCGTGAGAACTGGCGGCTCGAATTGCACGACGCGCAACACGGCACGCGCGGAGCGTATCTCAAGAAGCACCATACCCGCACCTGGGGGCAGTGGTGGCGGGCCAGGTTGGGAGCAGGCCCCGGGGCAACGGCTGGCCGCGTCGAAGCGGAGAATATCGAGGCGATGAGCCGATTGGAAATTCCGGCCATGCGGCTGATCGCCTGGGGCGAGAAGCTGCACGGCGATGGACTGTTGGAATCGTTCGTGCTCACCGACGAGCTGGCCGGTTACACGCAGTTGGATTACTATTTGCCGGTTCGCTTTGCGCAGCGATCGCACGATGATCGTCATCGACGCGATCGCGATCGCGATCGTCTTACGCGGCAGGTGGCGGCCATCGCACGGCGATTTCACGAAAGCGGCTACAATCACCGCGACCTGTATTGTTGTCACTTCTTCATCCGCGAAGACGCGCCGGGCGAATTTCGCGTCAACCTGATCGATCTACAACGCGTGCAGCATCGCCGCCGCTTTCGTTGGCGGTGGATCATCAAGGATCTCGCGCAATTGGCCTATTCGGCGCCTCGCGACCAGGTCTCTTGTTCGCAAAAAATGCGATTCATCAAAGCGTATCTGGGCGTGTTGAAGCTGCGGCCCATCGACAAGCGTTTTATCCGTGACGTGCTGCGAAAGAAATGGTTCATGGAGCGAAAACTGGGAGTTAAAGCATGAAAATCGGCATCGTCATCCACCATTTCGATCCACACCGCGGCGGCGCCGAGTTTTGGACCTGGCAGTTCACGCAGCACGCGCTGGCCGCGGGCCACGAGGTACACGTCATTGCGCAGTCCTTCACGCTGTTGACGCAGCAGATGGGCATCGTGCCGCACCGGCTGCTGGGCGCCCGGTCTCGTCTGGCGTTTGCCGAAGCCGCCGAATTCCACCTGCGCAAGCTGTCGCTGGACGTGGTACACGATATGGGTTGCGGCTGGCACTTCGACGTCATGCAGCCGCACGACGGTTCGCGCACCGCACAATTTGAACAGAAACTGCTGGGGATGCCGCGCTGGATGCGACCGATCAAGCGGACCGTGGCACGCTTGCTGCCCCGCTATCGACAGATCGATGCGCTGCAGCAGAGACAATTCGGCGACCGCAACCGTTTGATCATCGCCTTGTCGAAGATGGTCGCGCGCGACCTGGTGCGCTGCCACGACTGGCCGAAGGAACGCATCCGGCTGATCTACAATGGCGTCGACTTGGAGCGGTTCTCGCCCGCGCACCGCGATGAACATCGCGGACCGACGCGCAGCCAACTGGGCGTGCAGGCAGGAGAAGTCTTGCTGCTGTTCGTCGGCCATGACTTTCAGCGCAAGGGCTTGCCGACGCTGCTGACGGCCATGTCGCAGTTGGTGAATCAGGGCCTGCCCGTGCGGCTGGCCGTGCTGGGCGGAAAAAAGTTCGGCCCCTACCGACGGATGACTCGGCGGCTGGGCGTCGAGGCGGCCGTGACGTTCGTCGGATCGGTCAAAGACCCGGTGCCCTATTACGCGGCGGCCGACGTGTACGCCATGCCCACGTTGTACGATCCCTGCAGTCTGGGCGTGCTCGAAGCCCTGGCCAGCGGCCTGCCGGTGGTTACCAGCGGCAACAACGGGGCCGGCGAGTTGGTGAACGAAGGGGTCGAGGGGTACATTGTCGCCGATCCGGCCGATCATCGGCAGCTTGCCGAGCGATTGACCGCTTTGTGCAATGCCGAGCGGCGAACGCGGATGAGCGGCGCGGCACGCGTGCTGGCGATGAAGCATTCATTGGCGCGGAACTGCCAGCAGGTGCTTGCGTTGTACGACGAGATCGAGGCTGGTCGACGGCGGCGAGCGGCGTGATCGGTGGGGGGCGGGCGTCTCGCCCGCGGACTGATCTCGAATTCGTCGTTGGCGGGCGAGACGCCCGCCCCACAACAGACACCGCGCTTAGCCGACTTCGATGTCGTTGGTAAGCTGCCGGTTGCCGGCCATTCGCATGGCGACGTGTTGGGCAAGCTGCTTCGAGTAGAACGTGGCCGATCGGCCACGCAGGACGACTCCGTCACTGGCGACGTCCACGTCCAGCCAGTGGACCTTGCCGGCCGTGGCTTCGCGGACGGCGATCTTGATCCGAGCGGCCAGACGCCGACCGCTGGAATCGGCCAGCGGCAGTTGCTGGACTTCCGAAGAAACGGAAATGATTTGCTCGTCGAGATATACCATGCGCGGATCCAATCCGCCGGCGCGCTTTTGACCGCGCCGTAACCCTGCGATGTCCTACCGTACGCAAATGGAATTGACGATTTTGATTCCGCAGGCAATCGCTCGCACGATTTCCTGCGCCAACTGTTTGTGGTAATAACTGGGAACCGAACCGCTGATCAGCAACGACTCGTCGGTCTGTTCGACGATCAATTCACGCAGTGCGAAGATGGGGCTCTCGGAAAGCGCCGACTGGGCCGCGGGCCGAATCTCGGTGGCGGTTCGCGCCGACATGACAACCAGGCTCCCTCCTCGTTGATACTTCATTTCGCGGACGTTTCATCACGCGGTCGAGGCACGCGGCATCGACCATTCACCCCCTAGGTGCGCGACAAACGGATGACTGGCCATACACGTTCAACGGCTCAAATCACAATCGAACAAAACCTGTGAGGGCGCGGCCCAAAGACCGACGGGCGATTCCAACTGTTACCCCCAGGATGGCGACCCACGGATTGCGATGAATTAGCACGTTGCGCGGCAAAGACTCCGTTACTGGCCTCGATTACTCTAAGGCTTGGCGATTCAAACTGTCAACCCCTGGGCTTGGATTCAACGACCTCGATCGCGCTGGCGGACTGCCGCGCCCGAACGCAAACCATCGCCGTGCCAGCACCGCATGCAGACGCAGTGATGGACCGTGCGAAAAGGCCGCTCGCAGGTGATCTCCGTGGGCAATACGGGCGGTCTTGAAACCTGGCCCACCTGGCAGCGGTATTACCGATGGCCCCCCGCGCGCTACTGGCGTCCCGTTGTTCGCTCGGGGATAATCGATGCGCAACGGACGCTCGTGGGCATCCCATTCAACTAACCACACTGCTAACGGCCCCGCGACGAGTGGGCTCGCACGATGATCGAAGCCCTGCTCAATCGCATCGATCGGCACCGGCGGCTCGTCTGGGCCGTGCTGCTTTGCGCCGTGGCCGCCTCGGCCTACAACGTCACTCGGCTGGCGATTCTCGATTCGCCCGAACGCTGGATGCCCCAGTCGACCGTCGAGGAATGGAAGGTCTTCGACAATCATTTCGACGTGGGCGATACCGTCGGCGTAGGGCTGCACTTTATTCGACCGGTGCGCGAGGACGACCTGCCGCGGCTGGCCCGCTTGCGATCGAAGTTCGAGCGCGTCGCAGGCATGAAGCAGGTCTACGATGCCTCGCTCGTGGCCGAAAAGGTCGAGGCCGTGCCGCTGTTGACGTTGTTGGATCCGGCCAACCACGAGCGGTTCTCGCTGTATGCCGGCGCGCTGTGGGACATGCCGCAGGCCGAGCGCAAGGACCGCACGCTCGTCACGGTTTGCGAGTTGGAATTTTTTCCCGCCGAGGAGTCGGCCGACAAGCTCAACGATCGCCGTCGTAGCGTCGTCACGGACGTCGAACGAATCGTGGCCGAAGAGCAGAGCGCCGCCGATTGGGGGGAGGGGGTCGAATTTCACGTCGCCAGCAGCATCGTCATGATGCACGAGCTGGAACGACGGGCCCGCCAGGTTGGCTTCACGTTTTTGCCCGTGTCGATCGCCGTGGGCATGGTCAGTTTGTATTTCAGCTTTCGCAGTTGGCGGACGCTCATCGTCGCCATGCTTTCCGCCGGCCTGGCCATTTTGTTGGTGATGGGCTGGATTGCCGCGCCCGATCCTTCAGCGCTTGCAGGGTCTTGGCTGACTGGCTGGATCCCGATCGTGATGGGCTGGCTTGGCGGAGGAACTGGTGTATTGGGTGTAGTGACCGTGGCCACGCCGGCGCTGGTGACGCTCATTGTCGTCGCGTCGACGATGCACTTTGCCGCGTACTCGGCAGAGCACGGTACGACGGGCGAGGGGAACCAGCGCCCGATTCTCGTCAGTTGGGTCGCCGTGCCATGCTTGGGCGCAGCCGTGACGACGGCGGTGGGCTTCTTGATGCTCCGCTTTAACGACCTGGCGCCCGTGCGAGAATTGGGCACGCAACTCTTTGTTGGGTCGTTGCTGGCCTTTTTTGCCGTCTTCGTCGTCACGCAGTGGGTGCCCATTCGCAAGGCCAGCTCCGGGGCGATTTTGACGCACGCACGATTGCGGGCGTACGCAAAATTCGTTATCCGCTGGCCGCGCGCGACCAGCCTGATGTTGTTGGCCGTTTCGGCGGCGCTCGTCTATGGCGCTTGGCCGCGACCGGCAGACCAATCGATCGGACTGTACGTCGACGCGGATCCATTTTCGTTCTTCGCCGCAGATCAGCCGATTGCGAAGGCGCTCAAGCACTTCTCGGACCGCAAGTTTGGCGTGTACCAGTTGGACGTCGTGCTGGTGCCCGAGGATTACGCTCCGAAGCCCAAGGTCGGCCAGCCGCGAAATGAGACTTACGAAGCCAATCGCCGCGCGGCCCGCCAGTTCAGCGACAAGATTCTGGCCAGCAACCTGGGCGTGGTCCGCGTGGTGTCGACCGAGGCGTTTCGCGACCGCGAACAGAAGTTCTCGGCCGATTTGGCGCGCATTCGCCGCGAGGAAGGGCTGTTGGCGGCCGGCATGAAGCTGGCGCGGATCGCCGGCCAGTCCAAGACGTTTAGCCAGACCTTTCAGAGTTGGAATGTCGACAAGCAAAACGAAGGCGCGCTGCGGCTCACGTTTCTCGCGCACGATCAAGGGGCCGACGGCTTCGCCCCGCTCGTCGAGTTTGCGCGGGAGAACCTGCCAGAAGATCGCTTCCAGTGCCACTTATGCGGATCGATCACGCAGATCGTCCACTTGGGCGAGGCACTCAGCGGCGGCATGATTCGCGGGCTATCGCTTTCCGTGTTGATCATCGCCGTGTTGTGCGGGGCCATGTTCCGCTCGCCGCTGTACACACTACTGGCGCTGCCGCCGAACCTGTTTCCCGTGCTCGTCGTGTACGGCATGATGGGCTGGTTCAAGATTCCGATCAGTTCCGGCTCGGCGATGGTCGCCACGATCGCCTTGGGCATCGCCGTGAACGACACGATGCACTTCATCTTGCACTATCAACGGCTGACTCGCGAAAAGGGACTGCCGGTGTCTCGCGCTGTGGTCGATACGATTGACGACCTCGGGCGGCCCATCGTGCTCACTTCCGTGGTGCATATCGCCGGCTTCACGGTATTCTTGCTGACCGATTTTCAGCCGCTCTATCACTTTGGCCTGTTATCCAGCGCGGCGATGGTGGCGGCCATGGCCGGCGACCTGCTGATGTTGCCCAACCTGCTGCTGCTGTTAGATCGCGTGAACGCCGGCAAGCCAGGGCCGCCCCCCACGACTGTGTCGCATATCGCTCCGCCGCCGCACGTGGTCGAGCCGCCCCATGTCTCCCTGGTGCAACCGTTGCCGGCGAGTGAGGGGATGTGAGAGAAGTGCGCCGCTCTGCTATCACTGACTTTCCGCGCGCCTTGCACGGATATTACGTTCGCTTTTTCACTAGCACAGGCATGAATGCCTGGGTTATGTAAAGATTTCGCACGACAGTCGATCCAAAAACGACGATTCGCGACTCCTTGGGTTGTGCAGGCCGTATCCAAACGTGGCAATCATCGCAACACCATGATTGAACGCGACTACCCAACTTTCCGGCCGCACCCGTTGTTTCGCGGCGCGCATGCGCAGACGGTCGGAGGTGTGGTCTTTCCTGGCTCGTTGCCGGAATATCGAGCCAGTCAACTACGCGTGCCGTTGGCCGATGGCGATCAGATCGTATTGCACGACGACTGCCCGAGCAATTGGCGCGGCGGCCAACGCACGGCGCTTTTGATTCATGGGCTGGGCGGGTGCCATCAAAGCCCTTACATGCGCCGCATCGCGGCCAAGCTGAGTCAAGCGGGTGTGCGCTCGTTTCGCATGGACCTGCGCGGTTGCGGCGCGGGTTTGGAGTTGGCCCGTCTGCCCTATCACAGCGGACGTTCGGAAGACGCGGCCGCGGCGCTGCGGTTCATCGCGCAACTTTGCCCCAGCTCGCCGACAACATTGGTCGGCTTTTCGCTGGGCGGAAATATCGTCTTGAAGCTGTTGGGCGAATGCGGCGGAAATCCGCCCGGCAACCTCGACAGCGCAATGGCCGTCAGCCCGCCAATCGATTTGATGGCCTCGAGCGACTGGCTTTCGCGGCGATTGAACCGATTTTATGACCGCTACTTTGCACGCCTGCTTTGGCGTCGGCTGCACGAGTGGCGGCAGCGCGTGCCGCAGGCGGCGATGGTCGAGTTCACTCGTCGGCCGCGACGACTGGTGGAGCTGGACGACGTCTACACGGCGCAGGTCTGCGGCTTCGGCTCGGCCCAGAATTACTATCGGCAGTGCAGCTCGGCCCCGATTGTGCCGGCAATTCGCCTGCCAACACTTATTCTTGCGTCGCACGACGACCCGCTCGTGCCCGGCCATGCCTATGGGCAGGTCGCGCTGCCCGCTTGCGTGCAACTGCAAATGAGCGCGGGAGGCGGGCACCTGGGCTTTATCGCCGCACGCTCGAGCGACCCCGATCGCCGCTGGATGGACTGGCGCGTCGTAGATTGGGTCGTCGCACAAGGCGAGCGACCGGCGTAAGCCGGCTGTTACGTGGCGGCGGCCCTGCGCTTAGCAACAAGCACTTCACGGCAAAACTCGACTAATCGCCGCGCGACTCAACTTGCGTTTTGACATTTAGAACCTCAAACGTAGTCTCTCGGACGTCATTCCCGCGCAGGCGGGAATCCAGGGACTCGGGGAGGGCATTGGCGAAGGAAACCGTTGGCTGGCGAATTAGCCAACCTGTTGGCGCTCGGCCGTCTTGCAATTTGCTGGATTCCCGCCTGCGCGGGAATGACGGAGGGTTGCGCGGGAATGACGGAGGGTTGCGCGGGAATGACGGAGGGTTGTTCCGCCAACGAAAGGTTGAGCTACGGATTCTTATTCAAGTATCTCGCCAACCCCTCCAAATCGTCGGTATTGATCAGGTCCACTCCCGCCGCGTCGAGTTCTCGCCATAGCTTCACGGTCTCGGGCGTGGCCCAAAATCGCACGCGGAGATTCTTGGTATGCGCCTTGTCGACAAAGGCCCGCAGCTTCTGCCGTTCGTCGTCGGGCATCTTCCCTTTGCCGCGCCACTTGAAGTGCGTGTACCAGCTATCGCTCACTAGCGGCATCAAGTCAGATGACAAGTTGCTCGATTGTTTGTCGTCCAAGTCGCTCATGCGTCCATCGATGCCGACGTAGCGGACCGCGTCGGCGACGACCTTCTCGCGCGGCCGATCGCCGGAGATGACGACGGTCACGGCGCCGGCCCGCAGCTTGCCATCGCGAACGACGGTGAGCATCTCGGCGTAACGGGCCAGCGTTTTAGCGAGCTCGGCGTACGTGGCCTCACCGTTGGCTTTGATATCGACCAGAAGCGTGAACGGGGGACCGTTGCGGTAAACTCGCCCACCGTTGGCCTTCACCTTCGCCAGCAGCGGATCGAGATACAGGGCTTCGAGCGTCCGCTCGGGCTTCACGTCGCGGCGGTTGTGGGCTACGAGCAGCTTGCCGTCGACGAGATAGATGTCGGCCTCGACGCTGCAGAATCCGCGATCCAGCGCGTCCAAGAGTGGCCGCGCGTGCTCGTAGTCGTTGTGCGCATGTGCCCGCGCCAGGGGCTTGGGCAGCGTCGTGTCCTCGGCAAGAACCGGTGAAAGTACGCGGCATGCGACGACGATCGCCAGGGCGGCAGCAAAGGCTCGCATGGTCGGCTCCGAAAAAGGCACGTCGAAAGTTCACCGCGATGCTACCCATCTTAACGCGGATGGATGGGCCGTGCATCGGTGTCGCCTGTTACGATCTCGTTCAATCCGTGACTCGGTTTTTCTTCGGCGCCGATTCGGTTGAGAAATTGCGCCGCCTGGATTTTCTCGCGGCCGCAACTGGACGCGCGATGCAAAGCGCGGGATAATCCCGCGTCGGTTGGCGTCCTGCATTCGCTGGACATGTCGCCAACGCTCTGTTTTTCAACTCCCAGAAATTCCGGTAACGCCGCTAGCTTTTGCCAGCCAAACCGAAAACTGACACGGATGCAATGCCGCAGTATCATTGTGTCGGAGAGGTGATGTCTTACCGCGGCGATTCAATATGGCGGCCGTATGGCAACCGGGCTGTGTGGCACAGGTCATGACCGTTCAGGTCCTTTTTTTCGAGGGTACGCCCATGTGTATATGTCTTAGAGCAATCGCTCTCACGATTGTGAGCATGTTTCTCGTTGTCGGGCCAGCGCGACTTGCCGAGGCCCAGGTGCAGGCCAAGGCACAAGCTCAGACCCAGGCGCAAGAAGATCCAGCGATCGCGGCCGTTCGCAAGAGCTCAGAAAAATCAGTGACAGCCTTCAATGCCGGCAACGTCGACGAGCTGACGGCCATGTTCCTGCCCAAGGGCGAGCTGATCGACGAGGACGGCACCGTCTATCAGGGGCAGCAAGAAATCAAAGGCCTGCTGAGTGCGTTCTTCAAGTCGTTTCCGGGCGCCAAGTTATCGCTCGACATTGAGTCCATTCGACTCGTTGGCCCCGTGGCAATCGAGGAAGGAACTCGCACGATTACCACGAAGGATGGAGCAGCGAAGTCGCAGTTCCGTTACATCGCCATACGGGCGAAGACCGACACAGGTTGGCAGATCGCGTCCTTCCGCGACTTTTCCGAGGACCCCGTGCCGACGCCACACGAAAACCTGCAACCAGTTGCCTGGCTAGTCGGCGATTGGATCAACGAGGGGGCCGACGGCAAGGTGGCCATTTCCTTTCGCTGGTCTCCCGACAAGAACTTCCTGCTGGGCGAGTTTGATTTCAAGGCCGCCGACGGCACGCCGCGGAAATCATCGCAACGGATCGGCTGGGACCCCGTGGCCGGCAAGATGCGATCCTGGCTGTTCGACGCCGACGGTGGCTTCGCCGAAGGATCGTGGACCTTGGTCGACGACGAGTTCGTGATCAAATCCTCGTCGGTCAATCCCGACGGCACGACCGCCTCGGCGACCATGACCATCGCGCGCACCGACAAAGATCATTTTTCAATCGCAGGCACCGAACGGATCGTGGGAGATAGCCGCGAGCCGGACTTTGATCTTACCGTCACGCGGCGTCCGCCAGCTGCGGGCAAGTAATGTCCACCAAAAGACTCCCAGAGATGGAGATATCGCCATGAAAACAATTCGCAAACCTTGTTTCGCACTAAGCGTGGCACTCGTGTGCCTTAGTGCATCGTTAATTGCCCACGACGCATTTGCCCGTGGCGGTGGCGGGGGGCGAGGAGGCGGGGGGGGTGGTGGTGGACGAGGGGGCGGTGGTGGTGGTGGTGGCGGACGGCCTTCGATGGGACACGTCGGCGGCGGTGGTGGAAGACCTTCCGGAGGAGCTGCCGCACGGCCGGCCCCGTCACGACCGCAGGCCTCGCACGCCAGCGCCAGTCGTCCTTCGATGGCGAATGCGGCGCGACCCAATGTCGCGGCTCGCCCGAGCACACCTTCCAGGCCAGCCGGCGGCGGCTTTAATCCTTCCGGCGGTGGTCGGCCGAGTTTGAGCCAGCCAGGCGCACGGCCGGGCGGGTCGGCGGTGGCCGCGCGACCCTCAGTGCGTCCGCCCACGAATGTTCAGCCGATTAGCCGGCCCTCGCTGCCCAGCGGTGGTATTGCGGGCGGCAATCGCCCCGGTGTCGGTTTGCCAGGAGGCGGCGGCAGGCCCGATCTTGCGAATGTAAATCGTCCGACAACGCTGCCGGGTAACGTGGGGCGGCCGAATTTACCGGGAGCGGGCGGCGACCGACCTGGCGGCGGCATCACTCGCCCAGGAGCGGGCGGTGATCGCCCAACAATTGGCGGCGGTAATCGCCCCGGAGGCGGAGACCGTCCCAGCATCGGCGGCGGAACTCGGCCCGGTGGTGGCGGTGCAGGCGAGCAGTTCCCTGGCATCAATCGGCCTGGTGGTGGAACGCGACCCGGCGGTGGTGGCGCGGGCGAGCAGTTCCCCGGCATCGATCGTCCGGGTGGTCGTCCCGGTGGAGGAACGCGACCTGGCGGTGGCGGTGAAGGGGAGAGATTCCCTAATCGGCCAGGCGATAGGGATCGACCGGGTGATCGAGACAGGCCCGGCGACAGGGATCGACCCGGTGACCGCGATCGCCCGATTATCGGCGGCGGCAATCGGCGGCCCATTAACAACGGCAACATCAACATTGGAAATAATGTCAATGTTGGCATCGGCAACCGTCCGGGCTGGGACCATGGAAACTGGAACAACCCCGGCTGGGGTTGGGGCGGCGGAGGTTGGGCCGGCAACTGGCACGACCACTGCATCAACCCGCACCACGGTTGGTACAACGGCTGCTGGAACGGCTATTGGGGAAGCAACTGGTATCGGCCGCTGGCGTGGGGCGCGGTGGGATGGGGACTCGGTGCAATGACCAGCAGTTGGGGATATGGCAGCAGCTATTCCAACCCGTACTACACTGAACCGGTCGCTGCGGCGTCCGCTCCCTACGACTACTCGCAACCGGTTGTCGTCAATAACTACGTCAGTTCCGACGAAGATCCGAACGCCGCCGCGGCGCCCGTCGCTCAAGAGACTCCCGCAACGGAACAAGCGACGCAGTTGTTCGACGCTGGACTGGCGCAATTCAAAGCGGGCGACTATCGAGGCGCGTTGGGCAACTTCGACGCCGCGCTGAAAAAGCTGCCCGGCGATCCGGTCGTTCACGAGGTCCGCGCGCTCACGCTCTTCGCTTTGGGCGACTACAAGTCGGCAGCGGCGGCGCTCAATTCGTTCTTGTCGAGCGCGCCGGGCATGGACTGGACGACCATGAGCAGCCTGTACGGCAACGTCGATGATTATCAGGCGCAATTGCGCAAGCTCGAGGAGTACATCAAGTCGAATCCGAATGACCCCGCGGCGGCCTTCGTACTGGCTTACCAGTATCTAGCGATTGGAGCGAAGGATGCGGCCATCAACGCGCTGAAGGTCGTCGTCAAGAACCAGCCCAAGGACGTTACCGCCAAGCGAATGCTCGACGCGTTGTCGCCACCGGCGGCGCCGGCGCCGGAAGCACCAGTGCCGGCCGCAACGCCCGCCGGCAGCGACGCGCCGCAAACCGACCTGGTCGGCAACTGGCGGGCGAAAGCCGGCGATACGACGATCGGCCTAACGATCGGCGAAGACTCGCAGTTCGTCTGGAAAGCCGCGCCGACGGGCAAACAGCCGGTCGAGCTCAAAGGACAGCTCGCGACGGACGGCGATCAGATTGCTTTGGATAGCAAGGACCAAGGTTCGATGGATGGATCCGTGAAGTCCCTCGGGCCCGATAAGTGGCAATTCGCCTTGAGTGGCGCTCCGCCGTCGGATCCCGGCTTGAACTTCGAACGTGTTAAGTGATTGCTAGCGACCTCGCGTTGTCGATTGACACGGAATCTTGAAGAGAAGTTGTGGGGAGTGTTGCCCAACCCTTCATTTGGAGTGTCGTATCATGGCGAACACGATGGATTTGCTCGGTGCGTTGCTGAAGCGCGGCATGACGGACTCATCCGCAAGTCGAATTGAACACTCGTTGGGCGACCGAGGGATTGGTGGCGCCGGGGGCATCCTGGAACAGCAGTTAGGAGTGTCGCCGGCCAAGGCGCCGGTGGCAGCGCAGGCCCAAGCAGTGCAGGCCCAAAATGAGAGCGAGTCGGGCGGGCTGCTCGATTCGTTGGGCGGCTTGGGCGACATGGCCAAGTCCTTCCTGGGTCAAGGAACGCAAGGAAAGAATCTTGCCGCGGGCGGTCTCGGCGCGTTGGTGGGCGCGATCCTCGGCGGCGGCGGAAAGTCCGCCAAAGGAGCAATTGGCGGCGGCGCCCTGGCGCTGCTGGGTTCCATTGCCATGCAGGCGCTGCGAGGGGGCTCACAACAAAAGTCGCAGTCGGGTGAAATCGATTCGGCAGACAAGCTGGCGGCCGGCTTGCGTGAGCCCGAGAACGCCCAGGAAGAAAAACAAGTTCAGTCGATTGCCGATTTGACGGTGAAGGCCATGATCAACGCCGCCAAGGCCGACGGCCATATCGACGAGGATGAGATGCAGAAAGTCGTCGGCGAGTTGCAAGAAGACGGAATCTCCCAGGCCGAGCGGGATTATCTGATGGCCGAAGTGCGCAAGCCTTTCAGCACCGACGAGATCGTCCGCGCGGCGCCCAATCGCCAGGTGGCCGCGCAGGTGTACGCGGCCTCGCTCTTGGCGATCGAAGTCGATACGCCCGAAGAAAAGTCCTACTTGCGCGGACTCGCGCGGGATCTCAATCTGGACGACCGAGTCGTCGGCCAAATCCATGCCACACTCGGCGTGGCGTGAGCAAGGCAACTGCCCGGTGGGGCTCACGCCTTAAAACGTGGGTCCCACCAGCAGGACCAATCGGCTAGTCGGAGTTCATCCGTATTTGCGGCTGCAGGCAATCCGCGGCGATCACGTCAGCCGACACCGTTGGCGTCGCCCGCTGGGCCGGTCGTGTCCCAGTTCGTCGTGTCCCAGTTCGTCGTGTCCCAGTTCGTCGTGTCCCAGTTCGTCGTGTTCCAGTTCGACGTCACGGCGTCGATGTCGAAGATGTTGACCGCGTCGTCGAGATTGATGTCGCCGTCAATCGTGGGTAGGGCGGGAATGACGGCAATGATGCTCGCTCCAACTGATTAGAGGGTGATGTCATTTCGACATCTTCTTCGCCCGCACTTCCTGTCCCGGCAATCGAACGACGACTTCGCTCACGGCGCCGGTCTCGTCGAGTTCGAGCTTACCGTCAATCCCAGGCTGGTCGGTGAAGAACGTCGTATCGGACTCTGGGAAAATTTCGATCTCTTGGCCGAGCGTGGGCTTGGCGAACAGGCGATTCTCGCGCCGCTGGATCGTCACCGTGCCGATGGGCCCCAAGGCATATTGGCCCACGAAGCGATCGAGCATGGCCGGTTCGAGTTGCGCGATGGTTCGCTCTTCGCCCAGATAGTCGGGCCAGGCATAGACGCTGGCGATGGCCGCGAGCACTTCACCGGCCAATCGACCGCCCGAGTCGGCACTGGTCATGACCACGGCGCCCTGACCTCGGCTAACGTAGGCGACGAACTCGCAGCGGTATCCGGCGTTCGCGCCGCCGTGCTTGAAGCGCCGCGTGTCGCCGGCGCCTTCCAGCATGGGCCCCAGTCCCACAGGCCCTTCGCCCTGCGGCGTGAGCATCTGGTCGACCATCTTCTTGGTGAGGATCTTCTGGCTTTTGCCCGCATAGGTCTGCTGCACCTCGATCGCGTACTTGGCAAGGTCCGTGGGCGTCGTCCACAACCCCGCGGCGGCTCGCTCGGGATACACGTGCCAGCGGCCGGCGATCGCCTGACCCGCTTCGTCGTGTCCGGTCGCCGCGCGGGCGCGCAGCCCTTCGGGCAAGGGTTGTTCGTACGTGCTGCCCGTCATTGCCAGCGGCGAAAGGACGCTTTCCTGCATCAGTTCGGCAAACGTCTTGGCAGTGACTTCGGTCAACAGCAAGTGCATGACCGTGGTGCCGCCGCCGGCATACCGAAAGCCCTTGCCGGGCAATTTATCGACCACGACAGGCTTGTTGTTGGCCGGTGCAGTGCCGCCCAGCGTTTGTTGCAACGTGGGAAGCGCCGTGCCCACGGGGTAGCCATCGAAGCCATGCACCGTTAGTCCCGCGGTATGGCTCAAGATGCCGCGCAGATCGACGGCGTGCTGCTTGGTGAAATCGTTCTCGCGAACTTTCCACGAGTTCAAGTATTGGTTCACGTCGCGATCGAGGTCGAGTGCTCCCTTGTCGACCAACTTCAACGCGGCCAGCGCCGAGACTGGCTTGCTAATCGATGCTGCCTGAAAGAGCGTGTCGGCCGTTACGGGCGTGTCCTTGCCGACTTCGACAACGCCGTAGCCCTTGGCCCATTCGATTTTTCCGTCATCGATCACGGCGATGCTTACGCCCGGCACGTGCAGCGCTTGCATGCGCTCTGCCAGAACCATCGGCGAGAACTGACCCGTGATGCGCACCGGCGGCAGCAGGCTTTTCTCGACGGCGGCGATGCGGTCTTGGACGGCCTGCTGCTGAGCCGTCGCGTCGGGCGCGGCTTTTTCTTGTGCGTGCGACCGAGTCGCGACCTCGCACATCGCAAGGCAACTTAAGGCGTAAGCGAAAAGACTTCGTCGCAGAGTTTCTCGTCGATGCATCGTGTTTGGGCTCCTGTCGAGGAATTGCCGCGCCGGCCAGTCACCGAAATCGAGGAGGACCGCAACACGATCGATGCGGAAGGCGCGGACAATTCGTTTGCTAGAGGCTCAATCTTCTCAGTGATTCCGATATTCTCGGCCACCCATTGTCCGGTTGTTCCGTACCGGCTGGCCCGTACTAGGATACACGCCCTGAAGGTCGAAGTTCAGAGGCTAGGTGGCAATCGGGACAATATAAAAAGCCGCCGAAGCCCCTGCTTCGGCGGCCGCGCGCGAGCGCTTAGGTGCACTCGCACATGGGAGCGCAAACTGCGTGAGAATCACGCCTTAACTGCGCTTTCGCCCGACGAGGCCCATCAGCCCGATGCCCCCCAATAGTAGCAGTATGATGCTGCTGGGCTCGGGTACGCGGGTGTGCAACTCGAACGCCAGGTCCTTGGAATGGTTGGCAATCGGCGTCGGTCCATCGAACGGCGGAAGGTAATTTTTCGGGACAAAACCGGTCTGCTGCAGTGGAACGAGGCAATCTTCGAGCACGTTCAGCACGATGCTGCCGCTGACAGCGTCATCCTGGAAGTGGTAAATTGGCGTACCGTCGGGGAGAGTGCCGTCGAGATGCTCGCCGGGTACGACCAGCGGCGACGTCGAAGCGAAAGGATCGGGGATGGTGTAATCGCGATTGTGCCAGCCCCACTCCAATGGACCGTCGCGCTGCGGATCCACCAGCGCCACGATCTTCAGCCAATACACGGTGTCCCTCTGCTCGGGAAATGGGCAGTGCAGTTCGGCGTTGTACTCATACAACGCTTCGCCCAGCAGCGGATCCGGACCGCGAATGAGCGTCTCGGTGAATGTGCCCGACATGGGCGCGAGCGGTCCTAATTTCACGACTTGCGACAACAACGGCTCGCCTGGATGGCTGAATCCGCCGGTTGGCGGGGCGGGCACGTCCTTCTCGAACGAAACCAGAAACTCCTTGACGCCCGCAGCTTGCGTCTGCTGGTGCAAGTAAGATCCCCACCAGCGCACGTGGACGACCGGAGTATCAAAGCGGTCCGCGAAATCATCGGCCATGAACGTGCCGGAATAGAAAGGAGTGGGCACGGCGGGGTCCCGATAGGCCGTGCTAAGCTCGTCGTGACCGAAATACGTAACGCCTTCGATCGGCGTGGCCACCATAGGCACTTGTCGGAACTTCAGAATCTCATCCGGCAACGGGTCGGCAAGTGCGGCGCCGGCGACAAGTGAAACGAGGAGAGTGGCTAGGAGGGTGACAAGTGACCGAGAGAGACTCTTGGCGTTCATGAGCGTGACTCCGCCTACGAGGAACTCGAACGAGGAGCCGGCGGCCCAACACTGAGCCTTCGCGCCGAGGTGAATTGTGGAGAGGCCCAACCGCGCCACATTGCCCCGACCGACGTGCTGGACACCCACCCATCGCGCCGCGAGATCGCAAGACCGGCCCTTGCAATACGTCACACGACAAATAAGTCGATCGTGTACTTCACTGGCGTCCTCCCATCCTGAAGAAATGAGACTGGAGAAGCGGCCGAAGAGGCGCCGGCGGGACCGAGCCCGCATGAGTGGGCCATTGACGCTGTGTTTAACCGGAATGACGATGCAAGTCAAGTAATTTTGAGATTATTTGCTGGCGTCGCGCTGCCGTCGCATGGTAAGTGTGCGTCGGAGCACGACACGTCGGCGATTCCCTATCTTCGAACCGCGCGAGGGCCGAATCCGCGCGTCGGTTTCCGACGCTCGAACCCCGACGAAGGTACATTCACGCAGCCATCTGGGGGGTAATTGCGCGAAAGAAACTGCCCAGCGAGCGCCTGCGCCCGAGTGGACGCGCGTGAAAAAAAGGGTGGCTGAGGGGATTTGAACCCCCGACCCCCGGAACCACAATCCGGTGCTCTAACCAACTGAGCTACAACCACCATCCGCCGAACATGTGAATATAGTAGGGCCGAAATTGCCGGTCAACCGACGACCGAAAACGGTAGTATCAATGCGGTAGAATCAATGCCATGTTTGGCCTGGGACCAATGGAAATGGTGATCGTGGGCACGATTGGCGTCGTGTTATTCGGGACGCGCCTGCCGTCGACTGCCAACGTAATGCGCAACGCTCGACAGCGTTTGCGTTGCCAGCACTGTGGTTGGATGGCTCTACACGCAACGCATTGCCAGCACTGCGGGCGGCTCAAGCATCCAAGGGGCTGATCTTCGACGGATGCATCAGACTCACGCCTCAATCGGCGTCAGCTTTTTACAGGAGTTTGAGGACCAGCCGCTGCGCCGACCGGCGCGAACCGGCGAATGAGAGTCAATAGAGACGGCAGATCGATCGGTTTGGTCGCGAATTCGTCGCACCCGGCGGCCAAAACCTTCTCGCGCTCGCTCGACATAGCGTGCGCGGTCAGGGCGATGATCGCACCTCGATAGCCGTTATTGCGCAAGCGGGTCGTCGCGTCGTAGCCGTCGAGCACGGGCATTTGCATGTCCATCAGGATCACGTCGAAGGGCCGGCCATCGCGCTCGGCCAGCAGCGCGCGCTCGACGGCCAATTGACCGTTCTCGACCAACTCCACTTCGGCGCCGGCCCGGCGGAGCACGAACGAGATCAGCCGCTGATTGTCCGGACCATCCTCGGCCAGCAAGATTCGACAGTCGATGCGCGATGCGGAGCCAGGCGGCGGAACTTCGACGACCGGCGGACGCGGGCTGGAACGGACCGCGGCCGACATGGGCACGCCGACCAGCGATCCCGCCCCAACCGTCACGCGAAACGTGCTGCCTTCGTCGGGCGCAGTGCGCACCTCGATTTCTCCCCCCAGCATCTCGGCTAACCGCTTACCGATGGACAATCCCAGACCGGTCCCGCCAAATCTACGCGTGGTCGAGCAATCGGCTTGAATAAAGGGATGGAACAGCCGCGCGACCTGGTCCGCCGTCATGCCGATGCCCGTGTCGGTCACGTCGACTTGAAATTGCCCGTTGAGCTGCTCGTCGACGAGACATCGGGCGACCAAGCCAATCGATCCCAGCTCCGTGAACTTGATGGCGTTTCCGACGAGGTTGAAGAGGATCTGCCGCAGGCGGGTGGGGTCGGTATGGATGGTTGCCGGTAGGAGGCCTTCAAATCGCGCCGTCAAGGCGAGCCCCTTGGCCACGGCCCGGAGTTCGGCGAGCGTTGTCACCTCATCGACGATCTGACGTGGCGAGCAGGCGATTTCCTCAATGTGCAGCTTGCCGGCTTCGATCTTCGAGATGTCGAGAATGTCGTTGACGATTTCCAGCAGGTGTTCGCCATTGCGGCGAATGACGGCGACTTCGTCTCGTTGCTCTGGAGTCTCGACTTGTTCCGCCAGCAGATCGGCAAATCCTAGAATGGCGGTCATGGGCGTGCGAATCTCGTGGCTCATATTGGCCAAGAAGGCGCTTTTGGCCTCATTGGCGCGCTCAGCCTTGGCGTGCGCCTCTTGAAGTTGGTCTGTTTGCAGTTCCAATTCGTACGCCTGTTCCTCGAGCGTGCGCTGCGCGTTCTCCAAGTCGCCAGTGTAGGTGCGCAGTTCTTCGGTCCGCTCGAGGACCAGCGCTTCGGCGAGCTGATTGTTGGCCTCGAGCTGCGCCCGCTGAACGGCCATATCGCCCATCTCGCGCAGACTTTGGCGGATGGCAACGGCCAGAAAAACATTCTCGACGAGCACCCACGAAGCATGCTCCAGCGATCGCCAAGGGCTGGCCGTGAGGACGCCGTACACGCTTTGGGGCCAGTACATGCCGCGTAGGTAGTGATCCGCCGCCGTGACCAACGTGGCCGTCACCAGCACGCGCCAGTCGCGATAGCAGGCCAACAGCGCCAGCGAAGCGAACACGTGGAAGTGAGTCTCAATCCGGCCGCCACTAAGGTGAATCAACAGGGCCGACATCAGGATCTGCCCCACGGCAATCACGTGTCGCGTTAGCGTTTGGCCCGAGTGGGCGAGGGCCAGATAGATCGGCAGGCTCGAGATCGCGCCGCCGACAAGCACCGCGGCCCAGACGTGGATGTGCGTCTGGCTCGACTCGCCGATCCAAGTTCTCGGTGAGATCAAGACCGCGGCCAAGATGCCTCCGAGCCACTGCAAAAGCATCACCACGGCGAAGAGCCGGTCCGTGCGTCGATAGACAGCCAGCAGGTGCTCGCGAAACAACACCGCGGCCCGGTCGGCGATCTGCCGCCGGAGCGATGGTTGGTCGCCCAGCGAGCGCGCTACTTCGGGCAGCATGACTTGGCTCCGCGACCGAGTTTGTCCTCGCGGCCAAATAGCTCGCACCCAAAAACCGGCGCGCGATGCGCGGTGGGCTCGGCTTGCGTAATCTTGGCTTCGATTGCCGTGCAACCGGGATTGTCGCCCGCATGCCCGCGCGCGGCGGTCAAGCCGCCGCTGTAGAGCAGGCGACCGTCGGCGCCATACAACAGGGCGTGACCCGAAGTGGCGACGGAGAACCGCGCCGCCTCGACGCCACCTTCATCGTCGATAACGTCAACGCCGGGAATCTCGCGGGCCGCGTCCCACAAGTCGGTCGTTCGCCAGTCGTCGGCCGCTCCACGCGGCGTCACAAATACCACCCGAGCGTCGACCCGCCCCTGACAGCGCGCCATTAGCTTGGCCAATTCGCCGATCGTGGCCCGCGTGCAAGGACAACGGGGATGCGCAAAGACGAGCAACGCCGGCCGCTCGCTAGCGGCCGCAAGGGCGCTGCCCGTGGGCCAGCGATCGGGCGGCGCTCCGTCATCGCCGGCCGCAGCCGCATAGGCCCACAAATAGGCGAGCCCGCCGACGACCGCCGACGTCCAGATGAGGACGGCAGCGGCTACGGCGATCCCGCTAATTCTGAAGCGTTTGATGGACATGCGTAGGGGCGCCATTGCCGGAAATGCCTGCGAGGCGGCACGTGCGACGGCGAGTTGCCGCGCATTCGTCCCGCATGTAAGCCTACGCCGACGCTCGAACTCGGCGGCGGCTGCCAGAAAAGAACGTCGCGCGAATTCGCCCAAAACAAGGATTCTCCCGGCCATTTCCGGATTTTCGGCACATTTAAGCCTGGGCGTGCCACTTGCAAGGGGGAATGACGGCAAGGTCTCACCGGGGCGGAAGCCAAGAATTGGGGCATTCCCCGACTTGTTTTGCGTGCCCGGAGGGTTTGAAATTGAGAGGACTTGTGGCGACGGCTTCGGAGGGAGGCTGCGTCGCATCGATCGCGGGTCTGGGGACGAAATACTACTTGCGAGGGTAACTATGTTGGCGCGAAATTGGTTGGCGCGAAAACGCATGCGGATCGTGGCTATTGTTGTGTTGATTGTAGGGCTCGTCGGCGCCGCGCGCGCGGCCGACACGTTGCCCGCTCGAACGGCCTTCGACGACTACATTGCCAAGCCCGATCCGTCCTACGCGTGGAATCTGGTCGAGACGATTCCCGGCCCAGGCTACACGACGTTCGTGATCGACATGAAGTCGCAAACCTGGCGCACGCCACAAGAAGTCGACCGGCCGCTATGGCAGCACTGGCTGATTGTCGTCAAGCCCGACAAAGTCACCTCGAATAAGGCCTTCATCACCGTGAGTGGCGGCGCAAACGACGGCAAGCCGCCCAAGTCGGCTAATCCGTTCACGATCGCGATGGCGGTCGACACCAACTCCGTCGTCGCGGAATTGAAGATGATCCCCAACCAGCCGCTGGAGTTCTTCGGCGATGGGCAGAAGCGTAAGGAAGACGACCTGATCGCCTATTGTTGGGTGAAGTTCATGAAGACCGGCGACCCCACCTGGCTGCCGCGCTTTCCCATGGTCAAGAGCGTGGTCCGCGCGATGGACACCATCCAAACGTTCATGGCCACCGACGTCGGCGGCAAGCTAGTCGTCGATCAGTTTGTCATCGCCGGCGGCTCAAAACGGGGCTGGACCACGTGGCTTACCGGCGTGGCCGATCCCCGCGTCGTGGCGATCGTGCCGATCGTCATTGACGTGCTCAATGTCAAAAAGTCAATGCAGCACCACCACGATGCCTACGGTTTCTGGTCCGAGGCCGTGGGCGATTACGTCCATCACAAAGTCATGGACATGCAAGACACGCCCGAGTACGACGCCCTGCTCAAGCTGGTCGATCCGTTCTCCTATCGGCACCGGTTGACCATGCCCAAATACATAGTGAACGCCACGGGCGACGAGTTCTTCCTGCCCGATTCGTCGCAGTTCTACTTCGACGAGCTCGTGGGCGAGAAGCACCTGCGCTATGTGCCCAACGCCAAGCACTCGCTCGATGGCTCGGACGCGCGGGAGAGCATCGAGGCGTTTTACGAGTCGGTGCTCAAGGGCACGCCGCGGCCGGAGTTCTCGTGGACGATGGAAAAGGACGGTTCGATTCGCGTGACCACGAAGGACAAACCTCGCGAAGTGCATTTGTGGCAAGCCACGAATCCCGAGGCCCGCGACTTCCGCCTGGACAAGATCGGCCCGGCTTATAAGAGCTCGGACCTCAGCCCGACCGGCGACGGTGTCTACGTTGGCCAGGTGAGCCCGCCAGCCAAGGGCTTCACGGCCTACTTTGTCGAGCTGGTCTACGACAGCGGCGGCAAGCATCCGTTCAAGTTCACCACCCCCGTACGCGTCGTGCCCGACGTGCTGCCATTTGCGAAGAAGGCTGCCGAAGGCAAGAAATAGGTCGCGCACTCCAGTGTGCGACAAACGGAACTGGCGCTTTGTCCAAGCTAAGGAATCGGATCGTCAGTTCTCGTTTGGAGGGCAAACTTTGGATCCGTCACACGTAGTTTAAAGCCAAGTCAGGGCGGCGGAATAGCCCCAGCGGGGCGTCAGATGCTAGCCCACGGCGCAAGCCGTGGGACAACTTTGCGCGACTGCGCGAAAAGCCCCGTAGGGGCGACCGTTGTTCATGGGCAAGTCGAATACGATCATCGCAACAATTTAGCGGCTCCCATGTTTCGCCCCGCTGGGGCTGAAAACAACCTCCGGCACACGATCATCCCACGGCTCGCGCCGTGGGCTAGCATGTTCCGCCCCTAGCGGGGCTCGGCGAGAAAACTCGTCCACCCGACAATATTACCGTCATTCCCGCCCTACCGTCATTCCCGCGCAGGCGGGAATCCAGTGAATTACAAGTCGGCCCCGCACTACAAAATTCACGACCGCCGCGCACATGTCTCATTCGCCATTGCGCTGCCCCGAGTTCCTGGATTCCCGCATTCGCGGGAATGACGTGCGAATAGTAAAGCTAGAGGTCCTAAGCATGATTTTGCGAGGCCATCGCAGAACTACGCCCTGACGTAGTTTTGGTGCGGAAAGATGCAAGCCAGGACTGCTCTTGCCGGCCAGCACCGTCACCATTTGAGTCCGCCGTTCAGATACAATCCCTGCGCCGTGAAGTTGCTCAGCGTGTGCCGCATGCTCGCGGTTGAAAGCGAGCCGACCTGCAGCGCGAGCGGCGTTTTGTGCGACCCCCAGGGGGTCGAATTGGGATCGGTGCCCGTGACCGGTGGTCTCGCTGCGCTTCGACCACCGGCTAATGGCTGTGACCCCTGTCGGGGTCGGCAGGGATGCTTACCCCACCGGACGCACCGGAGTCGCTTTGGCATCTTGCCTCGGCATGGATTTGTCGCGCAATCCGCGACTTGCACCCCGCGTCAGTCGTGGAGTGGGATGCGCGCTGACGTAGCAAGCCACTTTCATGCCAAGAGGGGCCGTGTATCCACGCAGAGTGCGCTGATGCAATGCGCGACCTACGAATTCTCATCCGCCACGTTCAGGATCGGTTCGCCGGCGTCGACGGACGCTTCCGCGGCAGCAACCAGGCTGATCGTCTCCGCGGAAACGCCCGACTCATCGACAATCCGCACGCGTCCGGCGAGCCACAGGCTGGCAAGCGTCGATGCCGCGGCGATCCATCCTACCGTGCCGAAGTGTTCGAGACGACCGTCCGCCGATTCCGTAATGATGAGTCCGCCCAGATACGCGCCCAAGCCGCAGGCCACGTGCTGCACCGAGGAATTGGCGCTCAGAAACCCGCCGCGGCGGTGCGGTTCGACGCTGCTCGTGACCAAGGCCATGGCCGGAATCATGCGGCCCACGTTGCAAACCATCAGTGCGCCAAACACGGCCACGGCGACCATCGTGGGCACCGGCGGCAAATGCGTGATCGCAAACAGCAGCACTGCCGTGAGAGGGCAGACCCAGCGAAACAACTTCAGCTTGCCGTACCGATCGGCGAGTCGTCCAACCGTCGGCGACGCCAGCAACGTGAGTCCCCCGCCCACAATGTAGATGATCGGAAGCTGCTGCTCGGTCATGCCCACGTTGGCGACCAGGTACGCGCTGACGTAGGGAAAGACAGTGAAACTTCCGACCATCAACGAAATCATCAGGGCGAAGGCATTCAAGTGGTTGGCGTGCGAAAAGGTCTCGACGAGCGATCGCAGGGGGTGCGCGTGCGACTTGCGGACATGCGCATCCAAGGGCGGCAGCGCAAAGGGCGTGAGCAAAAGCACCGGGACGCCGGCAATCACCAGCGCCACGAACGGGACATGCCAACCGAAGTTCGTTCCCAGCAGCAGGCCTAAAGGGACGCCGGCCACGGAAGCCAGCGCAAATCCCGTCATCAGCGAACCGGTGGCGCGGCCCCGGCGATGTTCGGGAAACACGTCCCCCACAATGGTCATCGCCATGCCGCCCAGAATGCCGCCAAAGGCGCCGGTGGCGATCCGGGCGATCACAAGCGTGACGTAGGTCGGGGCGATCGCACACAGCAGCGTGCCCAGAAGGAATCCGGCGTACAGGATCATGAACGTCGTGCGACGGGCGAAGCGGTCGACAATCGACGAGGCAACCAGGCCCGCGGCGCCGGCCGCGAAGGTATACGAAGAGACGATAAGTCCGAACTGCGGGGGATCGATGTCGAGCGTCCGCATGAGCTGCGGACCCAGCGGCATGACGATCATGAAGTCGACGATCGTCGTAAACTGGACGGCGGCCAAAATGATCAGGACGAGTCGCTCGTGTCGCTGCGAATCTGGGTCGTCATCGCGGTTTTCCTCCGTCATTCCCAGTTTCCCACGTTTGCGGATCTCCCCAGTGGCACGTGTGATTATTGCTGCAAGGCCATGAGATTCAATTGCGCGCCGTTCAATTAGCGACAATTACCCCACGGATCCGGTTCGCGGAGATACTTTTTCCGCACCGCGCCGGCCCTTGTGACGCCCCAGATTCGCGGTGGAAAATGGCCAAAACGGGGGGGCGGGATGAGATATCTTGCTGTGACAGCGAGAAGAGGCGCCATGCCGGGGGCCCTTTCCCCACTCGTTCGCACACGCCTCGAGACTGGCCCGGCTCAGGCGTTCAGGTCCACCAGCGACGTCGTACGCACATTGAGACTAAGCGAGCTGCGATAGTCCAGGCGCTGGAACGAGGCGAGCGGGCGATCTCCAGGCTGTTCGGCGGGCGTCAGCGTGCGGATGATCTGCGTGAGCGACTGCATGAAGCGCAGCCGAACGCTTTGCAATACGTGGGTTGCCGAGGGAGGCGGCGACGCGGTCGCATCGGCATCCGCTGCCGGGGCAGCGCTCACTTCGGTCGGCTCGGGACTGGCGATAGGCGAAGTCGTGTCCACGGGAATCGCCGGTAAGTCTGCCACCACAGGTGTTTCAGGCTGCGGCGTCTCAGCTTGCAGGGGTACGACGTTCCCGTCCACGGGCAATGGCAACACTTGAGACGGAGGGTCGCTGTCGCCCACTGTCGCCGCTGGAATAGTCGCCGTATTCTCTAGTGGAACTGGCGTCGGCGCCGGAATCTGGCTCGGACCGCCTCCGGGCGGCAGGGCCGGGGGCGCTTCACTTCCTGTTGGGGCAAATAGCAGATCCGCGAGTGCGTCCACCAAGGTGTTGAACGTATCCACGGTGGTCTTCACCAGGTCGTCGGCAGTCAGCTTGTCGCCTTCGATGAATTGTTGCAAGGCGTCTCCGACCGAGGTCAGAAAGGCCTGCAACCGGTCGGCAATGCCGCTCTGCGTATCGCTGGCGACCTCGTCCGATTGCAACGGAGACAAACCGTCCACGACTCCTTGCTGCAACAAGGAGAACTGCAATTTCACCTGGGTCTTGCTGACGGAATTGCCCGCCGCGTCCTCGATCGATACCTGTCGTACTTTGGCCTTCACGTTGAGCTCGATGTGTTGCCCGTCGGCCGTTGTCACGTCGTAGTGAAACCGCAGCTTGGTGCTCTCGTGCTCGCGGGTCGTCCCGTCGCTCGAAGTGCGCACTTGCGTGCGCGAGCGGATCTGCAACGCCAGGTGCGACTCCTGCACCGTCAGCCCGCCGGGCGCTTCCGGCGTTGTGGCGGGAAGTGGTGTCGTGCAAATCCCGCCTCCAGTGGAGTCGTTGGAAGTGGAAGCAGACTCCGCACCGTCCGACGAACAGTTTCTCGAGCCCGATCGTCCTCGCAGTGCGTAGACGGGCGAAAATGCAGAACTGCTGAGGTTGCCAATATTCATGACGACTGCCGCCGGGCGAGGAGGGATCGAGGCTCACAACTCGGGCGAATTCCTGGGACTCTGGTGCATGCTGGCGAGACGATTCAGCATGGCGACTTTGAGTTCAGAAACTCTGCCCGGTATTGGACTTCTCGACAGCGCGAGAGGCCCGGGCCTCGACTAATTCACCCATTCCACCAAGTAGGCCAAGAGCTGCCCGTAACGACCGGAAAAGCCGTTAAAACTGGAGCGGTCGCAGCCTCAAGATCGGACGTGCCGGGTGGGTGTTGCTCGCCAATGTGGCCAGCACCACGTCATTAATGTGGCAAGCACTACGTCATTCCCGCGCAGGCGGGAATCCAGCGAAACGCCAGACGGCCTTGCACCACAGGTTGTTCAAACGCCGCGCAATGGTTCCTTCGGCGCTGCCGTCTCCGAGTCCCTGGATTCCCGCCTGCGCGGGAATGACGGAGTGGAAGCAGAATTCATCGGGGGCTCGTTCAAGCCCCCAACTCAACCTGCCATTAAGCACTCCCTCATAGCGAGTCGCGCTGGGTGCCTGTGGTCGAACGGAATGAGCCCACAGACGCGCGCCAATCTGGGGGTTCGCTGCGCTCAACCCCAGGCACCCGCGCGTACCGCGGTTCGAAGTCCGGGCACAACCGCAGCGTCCAGAGATGGTCGAATTTCCCCTGCGGAGCGATTACAATAATCCCGCCGGCGCCACGACGCTCGGTCATGCTCAGTCCCGCCCCGCAATCATCCTGCCCTGGAGTAGCATCATGCCTTCTGCCTGGACTCGCCGCGACGTTCTGAAATCATCCGCCGCACTCTTGGCCGCGGGCGTGTGGAGCGAGACCGGCCCGCGCCGTGCCGCCGGCTTTTGGGCCAACGACAAGCTGAACCTGGCGTCGATCGGGCTCGGCGGAATGGGCGGGCAGAATCTCGCGCAGTTGGGCTCGCAGAATATGGTCGCGCTGTGCGACGTCGACGACCAGCGCGCCGGCAAGGCTTACGAAGAACATCCCGGGGCCAAGAAGTTTTACGACTACCGCCAGATGTTCGACAAGATGGAGAAGGAGATCGACGCGGTCGTCGTGAGCACGCCCGATCACAATCACTACCATCCCGCGTACTGGACGTTGGAGCGCAAGAAGCATCTCTACCTGGAAAAACCCATGTGCCACAGCGTGTGGGAGACCCGCAAGATCACCGAAATGGCGCGGGCCCAGGGCGTGGCGACCCAATTGGGCGTGCAACGGCACGTGCAAAAACCCCTGCGGACGGGCGTCGAGATCGCCCGCTCGGGCGTCTTGGGTCAGATCAAGGAAGTTTATTCCTGGATCGACACCGAGCGCGGCATGCCCAAATTGCCCGTCGAAACGCCAGCCGTGCCATCGCACATCAAGTGGGACCTATGGCTCGGTCCCGCGAAGCCCCGCTCGTACAGCCCGGCCTACGCCCCTTACCAGTGGCGGTTCTGGTGGGACTTTGGCACCGGCGAGACCGGCAATTGGGGCTGCCACATTCTCGACATCCCCTTCTGGGCGCTGCGGCTTCGGCATCCGACGCGGGTCGACGTCGAAGCGATCGGCGAATGGGACGAGCAACGAACGCCCACCGACATGGCCGTTCGATATAAGTTTCCGGCCGAGGAGGGGCACGATCCGCTCACGCTGCACTTCCACCAGCGCGTTCCGCAAATCGTGATCGACAAGAAACTCGACTACAAGAATACGAACACGCTGTTCGTCGGCACCGAAGGCGAGCTGCTGTGCGGATTCGGCCCGTGGAAGCTGTACCCCGAGGAGAAATTCGCCGGCTACAAACCGCCGAAGACCTTGCCCGATTCGCCCGGATTTCACCACGAGTGGTTCAACGCCTGCAAAGGAGGCGAGCCGGCCACGTGCAACTTCGAGTATTCGGGCCCCTTGGCCGAAACCGTGCTGTTGGCCAACGTGGCCTTCCGAGCGCCTAGCGGCTTCGATTGGGACGCGGCGAATTTGCGGATTAGCAACAACGACGCGGCGCAGCAGTACTTAAAGAGTTACTTCAGCAAGGGATGGGACGTGGGGTAGGCGTGCCGAGCGATGTCGCAGAGTCATGTAGCCGAGGACGTGAGTCCTCGGAGGGTAGCGTGCGACGTTCTGTCGCGCTCGCGTCCGAGGACTCACGTCCTCGGCTACCAATCTAATGCCAAGGCGCTGAAAGGGAGGGCCGCTTCGCGAAAATCGCGCCGCGTCACTTCCACAGCCCATACCGCACGATGCACCACACGGCGCGCAGGCCGTCGCGCCAGGTGATCTTTTTGCCCTGCGCGTAGGTGCGGCCGCTGTAGCCGATGGGCCGCTCGTACACGCGGATGCCCGGAATGCGGGCCACCTTAGCGGTCAGCTCGGGCTCGATGCCAAAACGGTTCTCGCGCAAGTTTGGCGCCAGGCCCTGTATCACGTCGCGGCGGAAGGCCTTGTAGCAGGTCTCCATGTCCGAGAGATTCAGATTGGTGAACATGTTCGAGAGCAGCGTGAGCCCGCGATTGCCCATCGAGTGCCAGTAGTACACCACCCTCTGGTTGTCGCCCGAGAAACGGCTGCCATACACGACGTCGGCCTGCTCGTCGACGATCGGCTGAATGAGTTTGGGAAACTCGGACGGGTCGTACTCCAGGTCGGCGTCTTGCACGATTACGACGTTGCCGGTTGCCTCGCGGAAGCCGGTCCGCAGCGCCCCGCCTTTGCCCTGGTTCTGCTCGTGCAGGATGATTCGCAAATCGCTCTGGCCGCTCCAACTTTGCAGCAGATCGCGCGTGCCGTCGGTGCTGCCGTCGTCGACTAGGATTATCTCGGTCGGCACGCCACACGCGCGGACACGCTCGACGACTTCTTTGACCGTGTGAATTTCGTTATAGACCGGAATGACCACCGACAAGACAAAACCCTGCGGCACCCGGTAGATGCCCAGCCGGCGACAGAGGTTCTCACCCAACAGCCGAATGGCCAGGTCTTCGGCCTGCCGATCGTCGAGCGCGGAGGCGCCGTGCGCCGTCGCGGACTGGACCGCCACGGGCGGTGCTGCGGAGACCGGCGGCACGCGGACCACGACATGCGACAGATCGCCGCCCGGCTGGGACGAAGGGAGATAGGGATTCATAGATTAAGTTTCGCGCAATAAAGAGGGAAAGCGCGCAGCGCAAGTAGATTTGATCAACGGCCCGGCATGGGGCTGCTGGGGTTCGGCGGCGGATGGTATCGGGCCGCGTCAGGGGGGTCAATGCCGGTATTGGGCCTGCTGGCAGAAGGAATGACAGCGGCCGAAGGTCCGCATGGGTTAGCCGCGATGCGCAGCGGAGCGCGGCCTCGTCGGCAGTGCCAACGCTAGCGCACTGACCTCGCATTGCAGCTAAACTTGAGTCGGGCGTCCAGGTTCGGTGTCCACTGCTCAAATATCAACTGCCAAATTGTCATCTCATGGGCGACCCCACACCCCACACGCCGGCCCGACGCATCCTAGCGGCGTTCAGCCGCTACCCCGAAGCGCTGGCGTGGGCGCGCGATGAAGCGACCGCCGTTTGGGGGCCGATCGCGCTGGCCAGCGACGAGTTTCATTTTTCTGAGACCGACTATTACCAGCCGACGATGGGCGCGGATCTGATAAAAATGTTTTGGGTCTTCGAGCGACCGATGGATCCGGCCGACCTGGTCGATGATAAGTTGACCAGCGGCACGATCGAGGCTGCGTATGCTAAGCTACAGCGACATCCCGAGCCGCGTCCCTTGAACCTCGATCCCGGCTATTTGACCAGCGCCAAATTAGTGCTGGCTTCGACCAAGGACCACGCACATCGCATTTATCTCTCGCGCGGCATCTTTGCCGAGGTGACCTTGCACTATCAGCATCGCGGTTGGCGACACCACGAGTGGACGTTCCCCGACTACCGTCGCGCGGACTATCAGGAGTTCTTCACGCACGCACGCGAGCAACTGCGCCGCCAAGAGCGGCAGGAGCGGCCGAAGTGACGTGGTTGCTCGTGGGGGCCGTGCTCCCCAGTCTCGTCGTGTCGTGCCTGGCCGCATTCTGGATTCGCCGCCGCGCTCCCGCTTGGGGACTAGTCGACCAGCCGGGCCAGCGCAAGGTTCACACGACGCCGACTCCACTGGGCGGCGGCATTGCCATCTGGCTGGGCGTTGTCGTGCCGCTCGCGCTGGGGCAAGCGGTTGTTTGGTTGCTCCAGTCGAAGACTGGGTTTTTTGCGTCGCTGCCTCTGCCCGAGATTGTCGAACAAAACTTGCGCGGCCTGGTCCAACAAGCCCCCAGGCTATGGCTACTGGTCGGGGCTGGCACCGTGCTGATGATCCTGGGCCTGGTTGACGATCGCCGGGGGCTTTCCTGGCAGGTGCGAATGGCCGTGGAAGTGGCCGTGGCGACGCTCATCGTATGGCGTGGCTGGCACGTCACCTTATACATTGACGCGCCGTGGCTGACCGGCGCGCTTTCGGTGCTGTGGATCGTCGGCCTGATCAATTCGTTCAACATGCTCGACAACATGGACGGACTGTCGGCAGGCGTGGCCGCGATTGCCGCCGCCATGCTGGCCGCGGTGCTGCTCTTGGCGCCCGATCCGGAAACGCACGGACCGCAATTGTTCGTGGCCGGATTCTTGCTGGTGCTCGTCGGGTCGCTTCTGGGCTTCTTGTACCACAATCGTCCGCCGGCGCGGCTGTTCATGGGGGACGCGGGCAGTTATTTCATCGGTTTTTGTCTGGCCGTGGCGACGATCATGGCCACGTTCACCGGCGGCAGCCTGCCGCGGCATTCGATCCTCGCACCCTTGTGCGTGCTGGCCGTCCCGCTGTACGACACGATCACGGTCGTCGCCATCCGCCTGCGGCAAGGGCGCAGTCCCTTCAAGGCGGACAAGAACCATTTTTCGCACCGGCTAACCGACTTGGGCATGACCAAAACGCAGGCCGTGCTCACTATTTACTTGACGACGGCCACTTGCGGCTTGGGCGCGCTGCTCTTGTGGCAAGTGAACGTGACCGGCGCGGCCGTGATCGTGCTCTTGGTCGGCTGCGTGCTGGCGCTGGTGGGCGTGCTGGAAACGACCGTCCGCCGCGGACGGCAGAATGGCGGCGAAAAGAACGAACCCGATGCCTAGGCCCACGTCAAAATCGCGCGTTGTCGTTCGTGGCGTCACGGCAGATGCCCCGCCGCACGATGTGCTCCGCCCGTGGCTGTTGGCCGCGGTCACTGCGCTGTACGTCGCGCGGCCGCTGCTGACGAGCGAATCGGCCGCGGAAACCGGTGACGGCATGCCCTTCGTGATGCTGGCGCTGGCACTGGCCGGGCTGTGGACCGTCCGGGCGGCGCTTGCGCGGCGGGCTACGGTTCGAGCCGACTGGGCCGATCTCGCGCTGGGGATCTTCTTGCTGCTGCACACGGCGAGCGCCGTTGTCGCCTTGAAAACGGCTGCGCCGCGACCGGCCGTGAATATGCTTTGGGAGTGGATCGGCCTGGGTGTCGGCTACTTCTTGTTGCGGCAGTTGCTGCGCGGCCAGCGCGAGGCTCGGGCAATTGTCGTCGTGATGATCGGGCTGGCCACGGCTATGTCGTGCTACGGATTGGAGCAGTACTTCGTCAGTCTGCCTGCCGATCGCGAGCGTTATGCCGTCGATCCCGAAGGCGCGCTCCGCGACGCCGGCGTTTTCGCTCCGCCCGGTTCGCGGCAACGGTTTCTCTTCGAACAGCGGGTCAACAGCACCGAGCCGATGGGCACGTTCGCGTTGGCCAACTCGCTGGCGGGCTTCCTTGCGCCCTGGCTGGTGGTCACGCTGGGCGTCGGACTGTCGCTGCGATTTGTCGGTCGCCACACGCTGCGCGTCGCGCTGGGTCTCGCGTGTGCGGGACTGCTGATGGCGGCCTGCCTGCTGCTGACTAAAAGCCGATCGGCGACGTTGGCTGTGGCCTGTGGTGTTGCCGCGCTCGTGCTGATCGTCGGGTGGCGGCGCTCCGCGAGGCTGACGGCGATGGTCGCGGCGGGCCTCGTCGCGGCCGTGACGGCGCTTTGTGCGGGGGCGATCGTCGTCGGCGCGCTCGATCGGCAAGTGCTCACCGAGGCCGGCAAGTCGCTGGCCTACCGCTGGCAATACTGGCAAGCGGCCTGGCATATGATTCGCAACTATCCGTGGACCGGCTGCGGTCCGGGCAACTTTCAGGGTTCGTACACGCGCTACAAGCTGCCCGAGGCCAGTGAAGTTGTTGCCGACCCGCACAACTTTCTGATGGAGATCTGGGCCACGGCCGGCACGCCCGCGATGCTTGCGTTCTTGGCCATCTGGGGATGCGTCGCCTGGCAATTGCTGCGGACCTGGAGATCGCACGACGTAGCGAAGATTCAACTGGCCGAAAGTGACCCCCATGCGCGCGGAGCGGAAAACTATATCCTGGTCGGTGGCGTCACGGGATTTGCACTGGCGCTGGCGCTGGGCCCCTTGGCCACGGTTCCATTAACTGTGCCCGCGGCTGCGGCAGGGCTGGCGATTGCCGCCGCGATCGTCGCGTTGGCCTACCCGTGGGTGCAGAGCGGCCGCTTGCTCGCCGCGCTGCCTGCAATTGGCGCCGTTGTGTTGTTGGTGAATCTATTAGCGGCGGGTGGGATTGGATTCGCCGGCGTGGCGGGTTCGCTATGGCTGCTGATGGCCTTGGCACTGGAGCCAGGGAGCCACGACCGCGAGTTGCCACGATCTGTGGCGCTGGGCGGCGTGGCAATGGCCCTGGTGCTCGTCATCGGTTGCTACGCCACGGCCTACAGCCCCGTGCTCAAATGTGCGGAAGCTCTAGGTCAGGCCGAGACCGACACGAACAGCGCCCGTGCCGAAGCGCATTTGCATGCAGCCGCGGCGGCCGATCCCCTCTCGGCTGAGCCTTGGCGGAAACTAGCGGCCTTGTATTGGGCCCGCTGGCAGAACGACCACTCTGCCGAGACGTTCGAGGGGTTCAAGGCGGCCAGCGACAGCGTCCTGCGGCTCACGCCGCGGACCAGCGCCGCCTGGCAATTGCGGGGCGACATCAGTCGCCAGGTTTATCAGACGAGCCGGAATCCGGATGATTCTCGCGACGCCATTGAGGCCTATCAGCAGGCCGTGCAATTGTATCCCAACCACCCCACGGGCCGTGCCCTGTTGGCCACGGCCCTGGCCGAGGGGAGCGAGACCGCGGCCGCGGCTATCGAGGCGACCGAAGCCCTGCGATTGGACGGCGTAACGCCCCACACCGACCAAAAACTTTCGGCAGAACTACGCGATCGTTTGTTGCGTATAGAGGATGCCGACGGAGGGGGTGCGCGCCCACCGGCACCCTAGCGGGTGACTTCCGAGCCGGACGTGTGACGACGGTATAGATCGCGAGGCTTCGCCAAGTCGTGCGAACGGACTTCCCTCGCTCGCGCGTCGGGCTAGTGTGGTGTCCCAACCGATTTTCAGATCGCCGCGAGACGAGTTACAATAGCGAGCAATTCTGCGAACGGCTGAGTTGCTCGTCCAGTTGGCAAAATAGACGCGGGAACACTCGATATGCGAACCTGGTTCATTCTGGCAATACTTGTCGCGGCGGGTATCGGCATTGGCGTGGGAGTGGCGACGGGCTTGTTCACGCCGTTGCCCGATGTATCGGACGGCAGCACCTCGACAACGCCCGCGACCGAATCGAAAGCCCCCGATCTGCCGCCCCCCGCTGGGCCACAGCCAAAGGTTCGCGTCGACAAAACGGATTTCGATTTTGGTGAGATGGAACGCCGCGCGACTGGCCGCCACAACTTCGTGTTCACCAACAAGGGGGGCTACCCGCTGAAGCTCACCAGTGGCGGCACGTCGTGCAGCCAATGCACGATCAGCAAGCTGCCGGAAGCCGACATCGCCGCCGGCGAATCGGCGAACGTGTTGCTCGAGTGGACGCCCCGATCCGAGGAAGAGCACTTCCGCCAAACCGCCACGATCTATACCAACGACCCCAAACAGCGCAGCATCACGCTTACCGTCACAGGTCGCTTGGTGCAGTCGTTGACGCTGACGCCGCCGGAGCTGGTGTTCAACAATGTTACGCCTGAATCGCATTCCGAGGGCAAAGCGCGCCTGTTGGTCCAAAGCTCAGAGCCGGTGAAAATCACCGGTCACTCGCTGACCGAGGAGGCCACCGCATCGTATTACGAAGTCAGCTACGCGCCGCTAGCAGAGAAGGACGTACCCGAGGGCTTCAAGAGCGGCTCGGAAGTGACGGTCGGCCTGAAACCCGGCTTGCCTTTTGGCGCGATTCACCAGAGAATCCGCCTCAAAACCGACCTGCCCGACACGCCCGAACCCGAGATCACGATCTTGGGCAACGTCAGCAACGGGGTCTCGGTCTTGGGCCAGGATTGGGTCCCAGAAACCCAGATGCTGCGTTTGGACGTGATCAAACGGCGCACGGGGATCAAGCGTACCGTGAATCTGTTGGTCAACGGCCCGCATCGCAAGGACGTGAACTTTCAACTGGTTTCCACCAAGCCCGATTTCATCAAGGTAACCTTGGGCAAGCCGGCGCGCCTCGAAAAAGTAACCCAAGTGCCGCTCACAATCGAAATACCTCCCGGATCGCCCGTGGTGAACTGCTTGGGCGGCCAGGGACACGAAGTGGGCCAATTGTTGTTCGACACGGGTGAGCCCAAGATCGGGCAGGTCACATTGAAATTGAAGTTCGCGATCGTCGACGGCTGAGTTGCCGACGATCGCGTGGCAGTCGGCGGGAAGGTTTCGACGGCCACATGCCCGGTATCAAACGTGACACGCTCGTAATCAGGCGTCATTCCCGCGCAGGCGGGAATCCAGCGAACCACAAGACGGCCCGGATTCAGAAGATTTTCAACCGCCGCATACAAGTTTGCTTCGTCGCCGCCTTCCCCAAGTCCCTGGATTCCCGCCTGCGCGGGAATGACGACGATGTAGTGCCGTTAGTGGTTCACTGCAAAAGCAGCGGTACATTTCCACGAAGCACTTCCTTGATCCCCATGTTTCACGAGTCTGTTCACCACGGCTGACATTGAAGGGAATCATGTCCAAGCAAGCCCTCATCTCGCTGCCGCTGTTGGCGATTTTTTTCGTCGCGCTCGTAGGCTGTCCTGGCGGTGAAAAGGAGATTCCGCCGGGCGGTCGCGGAGCAGCCGACTCTGGGAAGGACAAATCAGGCGAAAAAGATCAAGGCGCGGATGACAAAAGCACGTCCCCTGCCGATGCCGGTGCTTACGGCGGCAAGGCGGGCGCTGCGCCTGGCGATGAGATCTTCGTCGGCTGGCCCAAGCCCAAGCTGGCCATCGTCATTACCGGCGAGATGAACGGCTATCTCGAACCGTGTGGCTGTGCCGGGTTGGAAAATCAAAAGGGCGGCCTCGCGCGGCGGCACACCTTCTTGAAGGAACTCGAAAAGGACGGCTGGCCGCTCGTGGCCGTCGATCTCGGCGGCGCGGTCGGCCGCTACGGACGACAGGCGGAGCTCCAATATCAACTCGCGGCCAATGCCTTGGCGAAGATGGGCTATGCGGCCGTGGGATTCGGCGCCAAAGATCTGCGGCTGCCCGAAGGGCTCGCGGCCGTCGTGGCCGAGGACGCTGATCATCGGCTCGTCGCGGCCAACGTCAACGTGCTCGACCAGACCAAGCCCTTTCGCGTCGTCGAAGCCGGCGGCATGAAAGTGGGCATCACGTCGATCTTGGGCGAAGAGTACTGCAAGGACATCAAGAACGATCTGATCACACTGAAAAATCCACGCACGGCGTTGGCCGAAATCGTGCCGCAAATGCAGAAGGAGTGCGACTATCTCATTTTGCTCTCCAACGCCAAGCCGGCGGAATCGATGGCCCTGGCCAAGGAGTTTCCCCAGTTCAACGTGGTCGTCACGGGCGGCGGCGCCGAGATCCCCGACCACGAACTGAGGCACGTCGACGGAACCAAGACCGTCTTTGTCGAGCTAGGACACAAGGGCATGTACGCGATCGTACTGGGATTGCCCGAGGAAAAAGATCAACCGCCCCGCTATCAGCGCGTGCCGCTGGATATCCGTTACGCCGATTCGCCCGACATGAAGCAATTGATGGCGGACTACCAAGAGCAGTTGAAGCAGTTGGGATTCGAGGGCCTGGGCATCCGCGAGAAGTTGCACCCGCGCGCCAAGGCGGCCGGCGATTTGTCGGGCCAATTCACCGGTTCGGCCAAGTGCGGCGAGTGCCATAAGACGGCCTACGATATCTGGAGCAAATCGAAGCACGCGCACGCTACCGAAAGCCTCGTCAAAGCCATTCCTCCCCGCCTTGCCGACCCCGAATGCCTAAGCTGCCACGTGACCGGCTGGAGCCCGCAAGAGTTCTTGCCCTACGCGGGCGGATTCAAGAGCCTGGAAGAAACGCCGCTGCTGGCAGGCAACGGCTGCGAAAACTGTCACGGCCCCGGCGCGGCCCACGTCGCGGCCGAAGCGGGCCGAGACCTCGTCCTGCGCGGCCAGTTGCGCGAATCGATGAAGCTCTCAAAAGCCATGGCCGAGACCCAGCAGTGCGCCAAATGTCACGACCCCGACAACAGCCCCGAATTTGGCCACAAGGGTTTTGCGTTCTATTGGTCGAAGATTGAGCATAAGGGCAAGCGGTGAGCACCGTTGGCTCGCGTCCAAGTTCGCGATGCGATTGCAATGCGGACGCAGCCGCCGTCGCTCATTTCCCACTCTCCGGCACCTGCTTCCGCTCGCCTTTGGCTTGCGTCGGCGGGGTTTGCTCAGCGCCGGGCAGAGTTGGCTTCGGCAGGTAGGCCGCTTCGTAGCGGGCGCGCGAGAGCGTGTGGACCGTATCGGGCAAGCACGCAGGACCTGCGCCGCCGTCGTTGAAACGGAACGCCGCCGTAAGGTCGCCGAAGGTCTTGCGCCGCCAGTCCGTGATGTTGGGCTCGGGCACGCCGGTGAGCTTCTCCAGAAATTGCAGCACCGAGGTGTGATCGAACGGTTGGTTGCACACCCAGCCGCCGGCCGTCCAAGGCGACACGACGATGCAGGGGACGCGAAAGCCGCCGCCGATGGGCAAGCCCTTGACGAACTCCTTGGGCGTGCCGGGCGGAGGGACCGGCGGCGCGACGTGGTCGAAAATGCCGTCGTTCTCGTCGTAGTTCAGAATGAACGCCGTCTTGGCCCACACCTCGGGATTGGCCGCGATCGCGTCGAGCTTGCTGGCCACGAACGCCGCTCCGGCGGCCGGCATGAATTCGGGGTGTTCCGACTGCGTGCTGGTCGTGATGATCCACGAGACGGTCGGTAGATTGTCGTTGGCCGCGTCGTACTCGAACTTGCCCTCGGGCTCGCGGATCATGCCGCGGTTGTGCAAGCGCGAATCGCGGGGGGCCTCCTTGAACTTCGCGAAGTACTCCAGCATGTTGCAACCGTAGTTGTCGCTTTGCTGGTAGACCTTCCAACTCACGCCGGCTTTTTCCAGCCGCTCGGCATACGTGGTCCAGCGAAATCCTCCCGGGATCTCACGATTGCCCGTCATTGGTCCGCCGGCTTCTCCGTCGGCATCGATGGTGCCGGTCATCCAGTACATGCGGTTCGGCCACGTCGGCCCGAACACCGAGCAGTGGTAGGCATCGCAGATCGTGAAGGCCTCGGCCAGTGCGAACTGAAACGGGATGTCCTCCTGCGTATGATAGCCCATGACGTAGGGCGCATCCGCGCCGTCGGCCTTTCGGTGGGCCGGCATCCAGTTGTCCATCTTGCCGCCGTTCCAAGCGGCGTGCTGCACATCCCAGGCATGGCTGGTCGAGGGGATTTTCTGCGCGCTCGTCGTGCGAGTGTTCAAGTGAAACGGCAGCAGATAACCCGCCGGGTTCTTGGGATCGGGCTGATAGAAGACCGACTTGCCGTTGGGCAGTGTTAATGCGTCCTTGTCGTTGAAGCCGCGGACGCCGGCCATCGTGCCATAATAGTGATCGAACGAGCGATTCTCCTGCATCAGCAAGACGACGTGCTTGATGTCTTTCAACGATCCCTGTCGCGGCGGCGTTTGGGCCAAGGCACGCTGAAGGTTCGGGGGCAAGTCCGCGGATGCGGCAGCCGCGGCAATCCCAGCGGCAGAGCCCAGCAGGCGACGGCGCGTCAGTTTGAGCGAACCGAGATCATGGGCGGGACGGCTCATCGTGGAGTTCTTTCCTTGCCATAATAGGGGTGGGATCGCGCCGCCGATCGGAGGAACCGGGAGCACGACTGGTTGTACGAGCCCCATTAATATGACCGGAGCGGGAGCGCCTTGCAATAAAACCCGCCTCCGTCGCAGCACCCTGCCGCGGATTTGCGTTGGCGGGAATTGCCAACCATAATACGTTGGTTGCAATGCGCCGACGCGCCGGCGCTTGTAGACGCTAACGGACTTTCGCTTGGCCTCGCTCGATACACGGGAAACAACAATGCGGCCGATCGCTTGCGAGCAGCTTCGGTGCATTGTGATCATCGGCGCTCTTGTCGGCGCGATTGGATGCGGCGGCGGCAAGACCGGCCCCTCGAGTCAGGAGGTCGGTCCGGACATTGAATCGACGCTGCTGCCGGCAGGCTTGCTCGATCTCGACGGCGACGCGTTCGACCTTTGGAAACAAGAGCCGGCCCGTGTGACCGTGGTTCTATTCACGCGCTCCGATTGCCCTATCTCGAATCGTTATGCTCCGGAAATCCGTCGCCTGCACGAGAAGTATCATGGCCGGGAAGTGGACTTCTACCTCGTCTACGTCGACCCGCGCGAGCAATCCGAGACCATTCGCGCGCACATGCAGGAATACGAATACCCCTGCCCAGGGCTGCGCGATCCGCAGCACACGCTGGTGGAGTTGTGCCAGGCTACGACAACGCCCGAGGCCGTCGTGTTCGATAAGGATCGCACGATCGTCTACCTGGGCCGCATCGATGACCTCTACGCGGACGTCGGTAAAGCGAGCGCCGCGGCGACGACGCACGATCTGGCCGACGCGATCGAAGCGACCGTCGAGGGCCGACCTGTCGCCAACCCGCGAACCGAAGCCGTGGGGTGCCCGATTGCGGACGTGCGCAAGTGACGCACCGAACTGGAACGCTCGTTAGCCGCCCCGCTTGCAGGGCGATCCGCCGTCCATGGGCTTTAACGCTTCCATCAAAGCTGTTGCAACACGCACTGCAACGGCGAAGCGCCTTGCAAGCAAGGCGGCTAACTCGGCATACCACGCATTGTCAAATTGGTCTTCGGTTCGACGGTCATTCCGTTCATGCTTCGTCGTCCGACACTTTTTTGCAGTGATCGAACCGATGCCATGCATCCGCCGCCACTCGTCACGTTTGCTCGTCGCCCTTGTTTGCGGCGTGCCGATGACGGGTGTGTGCGCGTGCCAGAACCGTTCTGAGCCGATCGAAGCGCCGGCAATTGACTCGGAAGCCGCAAGTGCGGCGAGTGATGTCAAGCCAACCTTGGATGGCGAGCCTATCACGTTCACTCGCCACGTCGCGAGAATCGTGTATGAAAACTGTTCTGGCTGCCATCATCCGGGCGCGGCGGCCCCGTTCAGCCTGCTGACGTATGACGATGTGCGGCGCCGCGCCGGTCAGATCGTCGACGTGACGCAAAAACGGTTCATGCCCCCCTGGCTGCCGACGCAAGGGCACGACGATTTTGCCGACGCCAGAAGACTCACTCCCGAGCAACTGCAAACGCTCAAGCAATGGTCCGACACGGAATCGCCGCGTGGCGACGACTCGGACCTGCCCCCGGCGCCCGTCTTCGCCGACGGTTGGCAGACTGGGCCGCCCGACCTGGTGCTCGAAAGCCCCACGTACACGCTTGCGGCCGACGGTCGCGATGTGTTTCGCAATTTCGTCGTGCCCATTCAGTCGGACGCGCCGCGCTGGGTTCAGTCGATCGAGCTGCGTCCCGAGAACCCGCGTGTGACGCACCACGCGCGTCTCGGCGTGGACGGTTCCCACGAGTCGATTCGCCGCGACGCCGAGGACCCCGAGTCCGGATACGCCGGCATGGCTTGGGGGCAGGACCCCGAAGGGCAACTCGTCACCTGGGCGCCTGGCATGGTCGCCGTTCCCGGAACTCCGGACGTCGCCTGGCAACTGCATCCGAAAACCTGCCTGGTCTTGCACACGCACATGCAGCCCTCAGGCAAACCCGAGGCGGTCAAGTTTCGCATCGGAATCCACTTTGCCAAGGAACCGCCGAAGGAACATCCGGCCATGTTGCGGGTCGGCGGCCGCAACATCGACATTCCGGCCGGCGATGCGGATTACGTCGTTGCGGACGAATACACGCTGCCGATCGATGTGGATCTGCGGATGATCTTTCCCCACGCGCACTCGCTTTGCCATGAAGTACACGTGGCCGCCGAACTTCCGGACCGCTCGCGCAAAGACCTGATTTCGATCGAGCATTTCGACGAGAACTGGCACGAGACGTACCGCTACCGCAGCCCGGTCCGGTTGCCGCGTGGAACGCGCCTGACGACGACCTTCGCATACGACAATACCGAGGGCAACCTGCGCAATCGCAATCGTCCGCCCAAGCGCGTCGGCTATGGATCGAACGCGGAAGACGAAATGGCCGACGTGTACCTGCAAGTCACGCCGGTGCATGCCGACCAGCGCGAGGTGCTGATGGAGCACTACAAGCGCTACGAGATGCAGTCGCAGATTGTCGGCTTTCGCAAAACGCTGGAGTTGAACCCCAGCGATCCCTGGAGCCAGGAAGGAATGGCCGCCTGCTACGTGGGACTCGGCAAGCCTGCCGATGCCATTCCAATTCTTGAAAAACGATTGAAGCAAGGGCCGGCCGCGGTTTTTCCCATGGTCAGCCTCGGCATGGCGCTGCTCGCGCGCGGTGACGTGGCCCGGGCCGAGACTCAGCTTCGAGAAGCGATTGCGATGGACGGCGAGTACCCGCTGGCCTGGTTCGGATTGGGCAAAGCGCTCGTCGCGCAGAAGAAGCCCGAACCGGCAGAGCAAGCGTATCGGCGGGCCCTGGAGCTTGCGCCGGGCTTAGCGGATGCCCGCTTGAATCTGGCCGACCTGCTGATACAGCGAGACCAACTGGAGGAAGCCGCGCGGACGTTCTCGACGGCGATCGGCGATTCGCCCGACATGGCCAACGTGTATTTGAAGCTGGCAGAGATCAGCACCAGGCAACGCCACTACGACGAAGCCTTGGAGCATTTTGAGACCGCGCAGCGGTTGGCGCCGTATACGCATCCGCCCAAGGTGCTGCTGGCGGTCTACTGCTTTCAGAACGGCGACCTGGAAAAGGCGCAAGCGATGCTGCGCGCAGCCCGCTTGGAATCGCCCGATCATCCCGTGCCCGCGTTCTACCTAGGCCAACTCGCCCGCCGTGCCGGCCAGGTCGAAGCGGCCCGCAGTTTTCTCGCGGAGGCCAACTCGTTGCCGCTGCCCAAGAACTGGCCCGAGAGCCACCAGCAGCGCTTCTTGGTGCTGCTGCACTCCGAGCGATTGCAGCTAGCCGAACAGCTTCAAGACGTTGCGTTTGCCCGCGACGCGTTTGCGCAGTGGATGAAGTGCGATCCGGAAAACGAGAAGCTGCGGAAGATGTTCGAGCGGTTCAAGGCGAGCGCGGGGCTTTGATCAACGTTTTGATTTGAATTGAGCCTGCGATGGCCTCGGGTGTGCCTCTGGCGCCGCGCAGTGGTATGTACACATCAAGGCGGAGTTTCGCGAGGCATTTTTGGTGCGGAACACAGCATCTGCCCCGCAGGGGCAAAGGCATTTAGCCGTGGGCGAAAGCCCACGGACTTGAGCGCAGGAACACGTCGTAAGCCGCGTAGCGGCGACCGCCGCTCAAAGTTCCACAGCGACGTCGCCGCTACGCGGCTTGACGACAATGTTGTATGACGTGGTTCCGTGGGCTTTCGCCCACGGCTAAATGCCTCCACCCCTGCGGGGTTTCATGAGCGCGCCGGACGCAACTTCGGTACTTGCCACGGTACGAGGATGTGTACCTACCCACTGGCTCTGCGAGTGTAAAATCACGAGAGGCAACAAGCACTGGCCAAGCCAATGGCACTCTGCATGTAGTCCGAAGGTGTCCGGAACCATTGACTGAAATCGTCGAGCGGTTGCGGAGCGACTTGGCAGTCAATGGTTCCAGACACCGCCTGTAACCGCTCACTCCGCCATCGCTTCGGTCGGGATATTAAAATTGGCCGTGACGCTTTGCACGTCGTCGTGATCGTCGAGCTTTTCCATGAGGGCAAGCACCTTGCGGCCCGTTTCCGCGTCCAAGTCCACGGTCGAGGTGGGGATGCGGCTGATCTGACTCACTTCCACCGCGATTCCGTTTTGCTCGAGCGCCGCCGTCACCGCTTGAAATACGCTGGGGTCGCAGGTCAGCTCGAAGTTGTCTTCCACGCGTTTGACGTCGTCGGCGCCGGCTTCCAGCGCCAATTCCATGAGCGCGTCTTCGGCCGCCTTGGCCGCGGGGATGATGAACAGCCCCTTGCGCTCGAACATCCAAGAGACGCAGCCGCTCTCGCCCAGTTTGCCTTCGGCCATCTCGAAGACCTTGCGGATCTCCGGCGCGGTGCGGTTGCGGTTATCGGTGAGGATTTCGCAAAGCACGGCCACGCCCCCCGGCCCGTAGCCTTCGTACAGGGTCTCCTCAAGGTTGCCGCCGTCCAACTCGCCGGTGCCTTTCTTGATGGCCCGCGCGATATTGTCCTTGGGCACGCTGACGGCCTTGGCGGCGTCGATGGCGTAGCGCAGGCGGAGATTCATGCCGGGATCGCCGCCCCCCATCTTGGCCGCCACGATGATGGCCTTGGAGAGCTTGCTCCACAGCTTGCCGCGCTTGTTGTCGATGAGCGATTTTTTGCGGGCGATATTCGCCCAATGAGAATGGCCAGCCATGATTCTTGCTAGATGAGTTCGTTAGTTGGAGTTCGGTACTTTGTTAGCCGCCCCGCTCGCGGGGCGCTTCGCGGACGCACCGCGTGTGAAATCGATTCGATGGAAAGGTTAACCGCGGTGAACGGCGGAGCGCCCCGCGAGCGGGGCGGCTAACGACGCGCATGGGTTGTCGCGATACTCTTTATCCGTGTTTAGTCCGTGTTCAATCCGTGGCTGAAACAGTTCTTCGTCCGATTCCGCGCAACGCGGAGATCACTTGCCTTCCGCGTGCTTCTTCAGCTTGGCGTTGACGTCTTCGATCTTGTCGGTGTCCTTGTGTTTGGTGAAGGCCGTCACCGATTTCTGCCAGTGGTCGCGGGCTTCGTTCAGTTTTCCCTGGGCCAAGTAGACATCGGCCAAGTGGTCGAGTATGACGCCGTCGGGATCGTCGCCCAGCGCCTTGTTCAGCTCGACCAGTGCTTGGTCGTATTTTCCCAGTCGGTAGTACGCCCAGCCCAAGCTATCTCGATACGCGCCGTTTTCGGGGTCGCCGGCCACGGCCCGCTGCACCATGTCCAGTGCCCGTTCGAGGTTCTTGCCCTGGTCGGCCCACAGGTAGCCCAGGTCGTTCAGCGCCGAGACATTCTCGGGGTATTCGTCCAGGACTTGCTCCAGCCATTCTTCGGCTTGGGGCAGGTTCTTTTGGGTCACGCAGATGTTCGACATCACCAGCCGTGCGTCGCGCAGCGCCGTGCGCGTCTCGTCCGATTGACGCTGCGAATCGAAACGGTTGATCAATTCCTGGTAGCTCGCCAGGGCTTCTTCGTAGCGCTTGGCGTGGTACAGCACCCAGCCCACGCGGCCGTGCATGCGGGCCGAAGCGGGGGCCATGCGCACCGCGGCGCGGGCCACTTCCAACGCTTCGTTAGTCTTGTCGGCCATCTCCAGCGCACCGGCCAGATAGTAATGAAAACCGGGGTTGTCGGACGCCAGCGCCTTTGCGTCGATGCCTTTTTGAAAGACCTTTGCCGCCTCGGCGTATTGCTCGCCCACGAGCATGCCTAAACCCCAGGTGAGCAGCAATTCGGCCGGCTCATCGCGTTTGACCTTCAAGGCCAACTCGAAGAACTCGTTGGCCACGTCGTAGCGCTTGGCTTCCAAGGCCAAGAGGGCAAGCGCCAGTCGCTCTCCATAGTCGACGCTATCGGCGTCCTTGGCGTGCGCCGTTTTGGCCCAGTCGACCAGCTTGCCGAACAAGTCCGCGTCCTTGGCGATCGTCTTGGCTTCCTCCTCCACGACTTCCAAACCCGTGGTCTTCGACGCCGCCTGACCCAGCGCTTTCAACAGCGGTTCGGGCTCTTTCTTCTGGCGATAGATCTTCACCAGCCCGCGATAAGCATCAGGCGCTGGGGAGGAATCCTTGAGCAACTCAACGAACAGATCCTTGGCCTGGTCGAGCTTGTCGGACTCGAGGCACTTCTCGGCGAGTACGTAGCGGACCGGCTCGTTCTTCGGTTCGGCGTCGGCGATTTTTTGTAAGCGCTCGATCACGCCAGCTTGCTGGCCCGCATCGGCCAGCATCTTAGCCAGCAACTCGTAGGGGCCGCGGCCCCGGCTGGTGGCGTGTTCGTCGAAGTACACTTGCAGTTGCTCGATCGCTTTGGCCGGCTCTTTCTTCTTGGCGTAAACCCGCGCGAGTGAGTACGCATTCAATGCCTTGTTCGTCACGAGCTTCTCGGCTTTTTCGTAGGCCGCCTGAGCGCGGTCGGGCATGTCGGCTTCGAGAAACGCTTCGCCGAACAGCTCGAAGGTTTTGCGACCCTCTTCGCCGGCGAACGCGGCCGCTTGCGTGCCCTTGAGGTCCAGCCCGTCGGGCTTCGCCAGAGCGTCCATGACTTCGGCGAAGGAATCGGCCGCTTCTTTGTAGTGCTCGGTGACGAAGTACAACCGGCCCATCTCCATCCGCAGCATCACGTAGTTGGCGGCCTTTTTGTCGCCCGCCAGGCTGAGTGCCTTTTCGTAGAGCTTAAGCGCGCCGGCAAACTCGCCGCGCTCGGTAAGCAACACGCCCAAGCGGCGCAAGAGGAGGGGGTCGGAAGGATCGAGCTCGACAGCCTTGAGCGCATAGCGTACGCCTTCGGCCGCGTGGTCCAGGCTGAACGCCAGCGGAATGATCTCGCGCAGGATGGGAAGCGAATCGGGATCGTAGCGCAAGGCCCGCTGATAGAGTCGCAGCGCCTCGGCGTTCTCCTCGTTCTGCTCGTGCATGCGGGCCAGCGAGAACAGGCTCAACGCCTCGATGCGGTTCTGTTGCTTTTCTGAGCGCGTCGTGCGGGGTACCAAGGGTTCGGGCTGGTCGTCGACGACGCTGGCCGCTGGCTGCTTGCGATCGGGGTGGGAGTCGGGCTTAGGGTCGGTTGGGCTGGGGGCAATCGGCTTTGTCTCGGCCGACTTGGCGTCCGGCGCGATGACGGGCGCAGGTTCGATGGCCGGTTCCGCTGCGCGAAGGCCAGGCGCCAAAACGAGCAGGACGGGCAGGACGGGCAGCACAACGATTATGGAGGTGATACGCACGATAAACTCCCTTGCGAGCGGCCCAAGAAGCCCCGAATCGGCCCCGATCCGGCGTTGGCTAAGGTAAACTGGAACAAGGAGTTGCCCACGGGACGCAGCTTCGGGCGCAACTTGCTGCCATGCCTTATTTTAGCCGACGACTCGGATCCACGCCACCGGACTCGCGGTCCCAGGAAAAAACCACCGGTCGTAAGTCGAAATCGTCGTCCGGTCCGTAGTATGGAAAGACGTTCGTGCGGTCGCGAACATCGCTGAATCTGGCCGGCAGACACCCATTTTTTACCGTGCATAACCGAATTTGACAGGCCGATCCGCGCCACCCATACTGCCGCTGCCCACCTCGTTGCCTGCGTCGCGCCGGAACTGCGCGGCAACAGGTGACTTCAGACACCGGCGATTCTCGACGAGTAATTCCGGACAATCGTATCAACACCAGGGGCCACGTCATCGCGGCGTCACCCGTGCCTTTTAGGCGGGATGATTCACTCTCGCTCTCCGATCGACGCCATTCAAAGGAAACCGCGGAATGAGATTCTTAGGGCTGCTCTCGATCGTGATCGTTTCGTCCTTGTCGAGGCCCGCGATCGCGGCGCCGGCCGAGGACGCCATTCGCAACTCCGTGGTGCAGGTGTTCGTCACGCAACGCGCGCCGAACTTTACGCAGCCTTGGACGAAGGCCCCGCCGCGCGAAGGCTCGGGCACCGGATTTGTCATCGATGGCAAACGCATCATGACCAACGCCCACGTCGTGCGCTACGGCAGCCAGATCTACGTGCAAGCGTATCAGTCACCCGATAAGATCCCGGCCAAGGTCGTGGCGGTGGCGCCGGGGATCGACTTGGCGCTGTTGACCGTCGAAGACAGCAGCTTTTTCGACAGCCGACCGCCGATACCGCTGGGCGAGGGACTTCCGAAAGTCAAAGGCACGGTCAACGTGTACGGCTATCCGCTGGGCGGCGAGCAGATGTCGGTGACCGAGGGAATTATTTCGCGCATCGAGGCCGCCACCTACGTCTATCGCACGCCCGGCTTGCGCGTGCAGATCGACGCGGCCCTGAACCCAGGCAATAGCGGCGGGCCAGCCGTGTCCGATGGAAAGCTCGCGGGCGTGGCCTTTAGCGGTGTGCCGGCGGCCGAGAACATCGGTTACCTGATCCCCGTGGAAGAGATCACGACCTTCTTGGAAGACATCGCCGACGGCACGTACCACGGCAAGCCGCAACTGCTCGAGGAATTTCAGACGGTCGAGAACGACGCCTTGCGGGCGCGACTTGGCCTGCCCAAGGGAACGGGCGGCGCGATGATCACGCATCCGGCAAATGACGACGAGAAACATCCGCTGAAAGAATGGGATGTCATTACGCACGTGGGCGATCATGTGATCGACAGCGCCGCGAAAGTTCAGGTCGCCGCCGACCTGCAATTGCCGTTTACGTATTACGTGCCCAAGCTGGCCAAGGACGGCAAGGTGCCGCTGACGGTGCGGCGCGACGGCAAGGAATTGAAGATCGACGCACCGGTGCCCGTCGAGCAGCCCAGCAAGGTTCCGTATTTGAAGGACGACTATCCGAGCTACTTCATCTACGGGCCGTTGGTCTTCACGCCCGTGTGCAAGGAGATGATCTCGGCCTACGGGCAGATGCTGCTGCGAGACCGAGGGCTGGTCGTGCTCAAGCACATGAACGAACCGCCGGCATTCGAGGGGGAGCAGCTCGTGGTCGTGGCTTCGCCGATGTTCTCGCACCGCATCACGAAGAGCTACGGGCAGCCGATGCTGAGCGTCGTTTCGACCGTGAACGGCACGAACGTGAAGAACTTGGCGCACCTGGCGGAGCTATTGCGCGACGCCAAGGGAGAGTTCATCGAGTTCCGTTTCGGCGGTCACGACACCGAGACGATGGTCTTCAAGCGTCAGGAAATCGCCGCTGCGACCGAAGAAATCCTGACCGACAACGGCATCCGCAAGCAATTCTCGGACGATATCGCGGGCGTTTGGAACGGAAAGAAATAGGTAGCTAGTGGCGATCGCCACACTGCAAATCATTTTCCGTCCCCACTCGCGCGCGTCATTCCCGCGCAGGCGGGAATCCAGGAACTCGGAGAGGGTCGTGGCAAACGAGACTTGTGCGCGGCGGTCGTAGATCTTGTGGTTGCTTGGCCGTCTTGCGGTTCACTGGATTCCCGCCTGCGCGGGAATGACGGTATGGATGGCGCCGTCCAACCGAACGCCTCGGACGCCTGCGATAGCTACGACACGTGTTGCCAACGGAAGGTCGACTTGGCGGTGCTAACGCGAGCGTCATTTTTCCGGCCGCGTTTGAACCTCGACGCCTGGTGCTTGCACTTCAATACCTTTTCCGTGACCGATATCGACATGCACTCCCGGTGCGTTGACCTCGATCCCCGGGCGGCCGTCTGCCTTGCCGTCCACCTTTTCGGCCGCCTTATGTTCACAGCCGAGCGCGGACACGCAGGCCACGATGATCGCGGTGAGGGCAAAGGCTTTCATTGCGGTTTTCCTTTTTGAAAGGCGGTTGGCGGTACGACTGGACAGCCCGGCGGGATGGTCGTGCGACTGAAACCAGCGGATCCACGGATGCAAAATGGCGCGGCCCAAGCCAAAACGCAATTCCGGTGGTGTGAAGTAAGAGAAGTAAGATTCGTACGCGTGCCGCAAATCACCGCGGCTTGCGCTTCGCCAATCCGCCGGCGACCGATTTGCGGCCCCCCACCGGCTTGGCTTTGCCCGGTGCGGGCTTGCTCAGCACCGGCTTTTTCTTCTCTGGCTGGGGGTGCGGCTTTTTGCCGTGCGCGTGGGCCTTGTCTTTTTCCCGTTCCTTCTCTGGCGACTTCTTGGCCGGCTCGTGCTTGGCCGCGTCGGCCTTGCCCGGCTTCTGTGGTGTGGGACCGGACTTTTGCGGTGCGGCGACTGGCGCCGGTGGAGGGGGTGGAGGAGCGGGTGGCGCCTTTTTGGCGTGTCGCTTGGGCAGGCGGGCCTTGGCGTCGGGCGCTATTTCCAAAAGCAGCTTGTGGACCGTGGGCGAGTAGGGTGAGGCCACGAGCTCGGCCGCCATTTGATGCAGCAGCGATCCGAACTCGACTCCCTTGTTCTTGGCAATCGCCCGTTCCAGGCCTGCCACCTCGGCCGAGGTCACTTCCGCATCGGTTGCTGCGCCGACGATGGCCAGCACCTCCAGCGCGCCGCGATCGAGCGGAATGGAGTGGCCGCCCAGCGCCGCCTGCACGACGTAAGAGACGACAAAGGGGGTCGAGCCCTCGAATTTCTTCAGCCGCGCGATCGCCTGTCCCAGGTTCTGTTTCTTCAGCGATTCCAGGTCGAACGAATAGGTGGCCTCGAAGGCGCTTTGCAGCACGCGTTTGAGATTGTGCGCGGCGGCCGCCGGGTCGGGCAGCATGTTCACGACTTCGGCCAATTCCTTGACCGTGCTCACGCGGACTTCGTTCCAATCGAAGAAGCCCTTGGCGAGCGCCGCGAAGGCCTGCTCGGCCGGCTCGTAGCGCGCATTCTCCAGGCAGCAGGCGAACAAGAGTTGCTCCAAAAGCGGCCGGTCGCTCGGCGGCGGCACGACTTTGAAGTGCTTTTTGAGCACCCGGTGCGTCCGGGTCAGCAAGGCGGAACGATTCGAAGGAGCCATACCAGTCCTAGTCAGCGATCGGGCAGATACAGGTTTTCAATTCCATCTTGGATTTGTAAGGAAGGCGTCCCGCCTTCCAACTCCGCACGCACGGTCTGGAGCGCACGGTCGATGCAACGGTCAGGTCAATTCGCGTTCAGGTCGTTTCTTCATCGTTGTGCGGGTCGTCGTCGAAATCGTCCTCGCCGTCGTCAACCACTTCGTCGTCAACCACTTCGTCGTCGGCCCTTTCATCATCGATGTCATCGCCTGCGGCGGGGGCCGAGCCGTCGTCCGTGTCGCGCGTGCTGGGCAGCACCCGGGCCAGAATTTCGGCCATCTCGATCGATTTCTTGACGCCCATATCCAGCACGAATTCGAGCTTAGGCGTGTAGCGGGTATCGATGCGGTTGGCCACTTTCGACTGCAGGAAGCCCGCCGCGCTTTTTAAACCTTGCATGCACAGCCGCTGCTTGGTTTCGTTGCCCATGATCGACACGTGTACGCGGGCCTGCCGCATGTCGGGCATAACCTCGACGCGCGTGACGGTGACGCCTTCCACGCGCGGATCGTTGATCTCGGTCAGGATCGCCATGCTCACGACTTCACGAACGGCTTGAGCTGCCTTTTGCACGCGGCGAGAGGTCATCGGGGGCAAACTCGCTTTTCGGCAATGGTCATTGCCGCTGAACGCAAATACGAATAGGGATTTGATACACGGCCCGAACGTCCAATAAGGCCCGAACGTCCAATAAGGAATGCCTAACACCGATACAATTTTGCCACGGATTGAACGCCGATTAAACGCGGACGGGAATTACGAAAACTCAGAACCACAAAGGTCACGAAGGACACAAAGAGGAAATACTAGTTGCTTTCGACTTCCCATCGTCTTTGTTCTCTTCGTCCGTACTACAAACACTGAATTGCCGCGCGCCTTGCGCGGATTTCGCCATCTTTTCACTAGCCCAGGCATTCATGCCTGGGAAAGCGGCCGCAAATAAGGTCGTTGTGCATGCCCTTCAGGGCGGAATAGCCACGTTGGAAATGCCGACCTGTTGAAGCGGGTCGACGACGATATTAAGGGGGTGTCAAAACCCAGGCATGAATGCCTGGGCTACGTAAAAATCTCGCACGACCATCGATCCATTCACCACGATTCACCGTCCCCCTGGGTTGCCCGAGCGAAGCCCGCACTGGGTTTGATCCGTGGCCGAGAATCGATCAACTTATTTCCGCACTATGCTGTAATCATACATTCAGGGACATTCGAGCCGCGACCTACAACGTCCGCGACCTACACTTTCCTCGGCCTACAATGTCCGCGCCACTTCCTCCATTCGGTACGCTTCGAGCACGTCGCCTTCCTTGAGGTCGTTGAAGCCGCCCAGCTTGATGCCGCACTCGAATCCCTCGCGGACTTCGCGGGCGTCGTCCTTCTCGCGCTTGAGCGATTCCAACGGGTACTCGCCAATGACCCGATTGTCGCGAATCACACGGATCCGCGAGCCGCGCTCGATCGTGCCGGCCAGCACGCGGCAGCCCGCGATCGTGCCCATACGGCTGATCACGAACGTCCGCTGGACCAAGGCGCGGCCCAATTCGAGCTCGCGCTGTTCTGGCTTGAGCAATCCCTCCAGGGCCTTCTTCAGATCGTCGGTCACCTGGTAGATAATGTCGTAGCGGCGGATCTGCACGCCGCGCTGGTCGGCCAGCGAGCGGGCATTTTCGTCGGGCACGACGTTGAAGCCGATGATGATCGCGTCCGAGGCGTCGGCCAGGTGGACGTCGGCCTCGGTAACGCCGCCGACCGTGGCTTGCAGAATCTTGATCTGCACTTCGGGGTGCTCGAGCTTGGTGAGCTCCTTGCGAATCGCCTCGATCGAACCGCGGACGTCGGCTCGCAAGATCAGGTTCAACGTCTGCACTTCATCGCCGCCCAAGCGGTCGAACAAATTCTCCAGCGTGACGTGGGTGGGCATGCCGCCCAGGGCCACTTCGCGGCTTTGGATTGCCCGTTTTTCGGCGATCGTGCGGGCCTGCACGATCTCGTCGACAACGAAGAAGCGATCGCCGGCGCCCGGTGCGACGTTCAAACCCGTGACGTTCACGGGCGTCGAAGGTCCGGCTTCGGGGTGCGTCTTGCTCGGCTTGAGCGTGTCGTACATGGCCTTCACGCGGCCGTACGAGGAGCCGCAAACGATCGCGTCGCCGATCTTGAGGGTGCCGTTCTGCACCAGCAACTTGGCGACCACGCCGCGGCCTTCGTGCAATTCGGCTTCCAAGCACGTGCCGTAGGCCGGCCGCGCTGGATTGGCCTTGTAGCCGTGCAACTCGGCAATCGTGAGCAGCGTTTCCAAAAGCTCATCCATGCCGGCGCCCGTCAGCGCGCTGCACTTGACCAATTCGGTGTCGCCGCCCCATTCCGTGGGCTGCAATCCGGCCGCGACCAACTGGCTATAGATCTTGTCGTAGTTCACGCCCGGGAGATCGGTCTTGTTGAGCGCGACCACGATCGGTACGCCGGCGGCGCGGGCGTGGCTAATGGCTTCTTCGGTCTGGGGCATCACTCCGTCGTCGGCCGCCACGACCAACACGGCGATGTCCGTCACATTGGCGCCGCGGGCACGCATCTCGGTGAAGGCCTCGTGACCTGGCGTATCGACAAACGATACGGTGCGGCCGTCTTTCTCCACGCGATAGGCGCGAATGTGCTGCGTGATGCCGCCGCTCTCGCCGCTGACGACGTCGATGCCGATGATCCGATCCAAGAGCGACGTCTTGCCGTGGTCGACGTGCCCCAGGAACGTGACGACCGGCGGGCGCGAAACGAGCGACTCGGGGTCGTCCTCGCGATTCTCAATCGCGTCGAGCAATTGGTCCTCGAGACTGACGGCCAGCTTCAACTCGATCTCGACGCCAAAATCGATCGCCAACAACTGCACGCGCTCGGCGTCCAGCTCGGCGTTGATATTCATCGCGGACAGGCTGCCCAGCGACATCAGCTTGCCCAGCACTTGCTTGACCTGCACGCCGATGGCCTCGGAAAAACTGCGAACCGTGCAGGGCATCTGCACGACCACGTTGCCCTTGCGCGGAGCGGCCGTGCTTGCGCCGGTGCGTTTGGGACGCGACCTGTGGCGCGAACGGCGTACCCGCTCCTCGTCGCCCAATTTACCACCGGGACGCACGGCCGGGCCGGTGCGTTTGCGGCTGAGCTGCCGCTGCTCGCGGCCACCCAGCGCCGAGGCAAATCCGGGCTCGCCCGCTACGGCAGGCTTTCCGCCCTTGCGCGCACGCTCACGCGCTCGCGAGGCTTCGTCGACCGGCATCGGGGGGAGCGGACTGCGGGGCGTCGGAGGCTTGCCTTTGGCAACGTCGGCCTTGCGCTTGGCCTCGTGCTTGCGGAGATGTTCTTGCAGCGGTTTGGCGCCGGTGCGGCCCGCGCGGATCGCGTCGGCCGGGAGCTTGATGTCGGGCTTCTGCGGTTCTGGCTCTTTGGGCGGCGGAGGCGGCATCGGCTGACGCGACGTCGGCATGGGCGCGACGCGTATTGAAGGCCCGCTTCGAACCACGGGGCCGCGAGCGCCTTCGCCGTCGAGGGGCCGCTTGCGCGGTTCGGGGGGCGACATCTCGGGCCGGGGTGGCAGCGCAGGGGGCCGCGTCAACGTGGCCGCGGGCGCAATGTAGTCCTCGCGCCGAATGGCTACTTTTTCCGGAGGGAGGGCCGGCACCGCGCTGGACACGGCGGGCCTGCTAGGCGCAACGGGCTTGGTGGCCGTAGCCGTGCCGCCGCCGCGCGTCGGGGGCGCGGCGATAAATGCGCGGACCCTGACCGCCTCTTCGTCGGTCAGGCTGGCCAACGCCGAGCCCTTACCTGTGACACCCGCTTTGGTGCAGATTTCAACCAGGTCTTTACTGTCAAGATTCAGTTCTTTCGCGAGTGCGTAGATCCGTAAAGCCAAGAGTTACTCTCCCTCTGGTGTCCCGATAGCACAAACGCCGCGCGGCGCTGGCCGGGACTCATGCAGCGATTAGTTCATGACGACGATCTCCCTGTTCAACCTCGTCACAGGAATGAAAACGCAAAACGATGGACGCAGTTCAGAACCATGGCAGTTCAGACAGACGGCAGTCTAGCGTGAAAACCTCGGTCACGCATCGGGCTGCCTGCCTTCCGACCGCTGAATTCTAGCTTTTTGTTCGACCTGTTACCCCTGGCCGCGTCACCCCCGGCCACGTCACCCCTGGCCGCGGATGCCGGATTGCTCCTCATCGGCCGGCTCTTCGCCAGTCGGCTCTTCGCCAACCGGCTCGTCGCTGGCCGCATCTTCATCGGCCGGGTCTTCATCGGCGGACCCGTCGCCGGCAGCGGCCTCTTCGTTGGGCGGCCCTCCCTCTTCGACCATATCTTCAGCCGCTTCCTCGGTAGCCGTCTCGGCCTCGGCATCGCCGGCAGCTCCGGCTTCGGCGTCGCCGCCAGCTCCGGCCCCGGCGTCGCCGCCAGCACCAGCTTCGGTGGCCGCGTCAGCGACTGCGGCCGCATCGGCCGCGGCAACGGCATCGGTCCGGTCTTGAGCCCTTTGGCGTCGTCGCTCGTCGGCCGCCGCCTTTTCGGCCTCTTCGGCCTTGGCTTCGGCCTGTTGCACGATCAGGTCCGTCTGCTCGGACGAGAGCCCGCCCATGTCCATGAGCGAGTCGGGCTCGATGATGGACAGATCATCGTAGGACAAAAAACCCTCGCCGACTAGCTTCTCGGCCAGGTTGTCGTCCACGCCGGTCAATGAGCTGAAACCGGCCACGGCCCGGTCGATTTGCTCGTCGAGCTCCTCGCGGGTCATGATTTCGATGTCCCAGCCGCACAGTTTGCTGGCCAGCCGCACGTTCTGCCCGCGGCGACCGATGGCCAGCGAGAGCTGATCCTCGCGCACCAACACGATGGCCCGGCCCAGCATGGGGCAGAGGATGACTTCGTCGGCTTCGGCCGGCTGCAGGGCGTTGGGAATGAGGACCTGCATATCTTCGTTCCAGCGGACGATGTCGATCCGCTCGCCCGCCAACTCGTCGACAATGTTCTTAATGCGGTTTCCGCGGACGCCCACGCAGGCCCCGACGGAATCCACCCGTTGATCGGTGCTGCTCACGGCCACCTTGCTGCGGTAGCCCGGCTCGCGCGACATCGCCTTGATTTCGATCACGCCGTCGGCGATCTCCGGGATTTCCTGCTCGAACAGTCGGGCGACCAGCGCGGGCCGCGTGCGGCTGAGGATCACCTTGACGCGGCTGCCGGCCTTGCGGACTTCGCAAACCGTGGCTCGCACGCGCTCGTTGGCGTGGTGCGTCTCGCCAGGAATTTGTTCGCTGCGGGGAAGGATGGCCTCGCAATTGGGCAACGACACGGTGGCCGCGCCCCCTTCGTAACGCTGCACGACGCCGCTGACCAACTGGTCTTTTTGGGCGTCGTACTCGTCGTAGAGTGAATCGCGCTCGGCTTCGCGGACCTTTTGGATGATGACCTGCTTGGCCGTTTGCGCGGCGATGCGGCCCATCGTTTCGTCGGGATCCAGCGGATTGCCGTTGTGCGTGCCCGAGATCGCACCATCGGTGCGACCGATCAGCACGACGATGTCTTCTTCCTCGCCGTATTGCTTCTTCAGCGCGGAGACGAGCGCCGCCTCGATGGCCTGAAAGACAATCTCTTTCTCGATATTCTTATCGCGATGGATCGAATCGATCAGCCGCAGCAGTTCACTTGCGTTCATGGGACTTCGCTTTCTCGCACCCGTGGTGCTTCAAGTACCGAATTGTCGAATTATTTGGGCCGCGAGGCGCGGCCGACGTTATTTTTGCTTGTCGGTTTGGGCTCCTGTTACTGGTTTTTCATTTGGTGCAATCTACAGACCCAGGGAAGGCGGTCGATACGCTCTTTTTGAGCGGCGCGATGGACCGCCTTCCCTGGGCTTGTGGAACTTCTTTCCGCTTTCCGTCTTCCGCTATCCGCTTACTGCCTACTAATTCTTACATTTTCGCCGCTTGTGGGGTCGAACCAGTGCGCTCGACGCATGTCTAGCCAAGCCGCCACGCACTGGCCCGAGGCCAGTGGCCGCCGTGGGTCTGACTTACAGACCAGCAACGCCTCGTCGCCACTCGCGCCCCCATTCGCTCCCGGGCCCCCACGTGGACTTGGCTCGCTGCCCATGAACTCGCTGCCCATGAACAAGGCCAAGTGGACGATTTGCGCGTCGCCCAGGGGCTCGACCAAGGCCACGCGGGCCTCGACTCGCTCCTCGACCGGTGACACCGCCACGTCCTCACCCAACCGCACGTCCTCAGGCCGAATCCCCAGCACCAACTCGCGATCCACAAACGCCGCCAACTCATTGCTACTTTCCGCGTCGAGCGGGGCCGACCAGCCTCGCGCGACAAACCACAGCCGCCGCTCGCCGCTCGCCGTACTCGCTTCCGCCGCCTGCTTCGACTCGCCACCGGCCTTTTTCGCACCGACCTTGTTCGCACCGACCGCCAATCGGCCCTCGCAGAAGTTCATGGCCGGCGTACCGATGAACCCCGCCACAAACCGATTCCGCGGAGCATCGTAAATCTCAAGCGGTGTGCCCACCTGCTGCACGCGGCCCTGGTCCAGCACCACGATCCGGTCGCCCAGGGTCATGGCTTCGACCTGGTCGTGGGTTACGTAAATCATGGTCGCCGCCAGGCGGCTATGGAGCTGTTTCACCTCACGTCGCATGTCCACTCGCAGCTTGGCGTCGAGGTTGGACAAAGGTTCGTCGAACAAGAACGCCGCCGGATGCCGCACAATCGCCCGACCCAGCGCCACCCGCTGCCGCTCGCCGCCCGACAACTGCCCTGGCAGCCGGGCCAGCAGCGGCTCGATGCCCAATCCTCGCGCCGTCTGCCGCACGCGATCGGCAATTTGCCGGCGGTGCAGCGTCATCTCGCGGGCCTTGGCTGGCTGCGTCACTCGCCACCAGGCGCGCTTGATCCAGTTCCCTCCGTATCGCAATTGCAGCCCGAAGGCCATGTTCTTGTACACGCTCATGTGCGGGTACAGGGCGTAGTTCTGGAACACCATGGCGATGTCGCGATCTTTGGGGGCCACGTCGTTGACCACCCGCCCGCCGATGCGAATCGTACCGCCCGAGATGTCCTCCAGCCCCGCAATCAACCGCAGTGTCGTGCTTTTCCCACAGCCGCTGGGCCCGACCAGAACCACAAACTCCTGGTCAGCCACTTCGAGGCTGATATCGTCGACCGCCTTCACCCCGCCGGGATAAACCCTCGACACACGTTCGAGGATGACGCCGGCCATACTCTGTTGCTCACGTACCCGATGTTGCTCACGTACCCGATGCCAGGATCACTTCTGTCAGTAGCGCTACTTATCCTTCGATCAGCCAAATCCGCAGCGAAAACGCTTCAATCGCTGGCACGTCCAGAACCAGCCTGTGCGCGCACCCTTTGCCGGCCCGCCCCGCACCAATACGCGAAAACTGTTTTGCACAACCAACTTAACGACTGTGTAAACTGCTAAGGATACCGGGCCGGAATTGGGGTGTCAACCCGCGCGAGCGGCCAGCTCGACCAGTTCAGGTGCGGCTATAGGAGAGCATCGATCACACGCAGCTCGGACACGCCGCGTGTGCGGCCCGCGTGAGAAGAAGTTGGGTGCGTACCGCTGCCCGATTCGGCCTGGAGAGAGCGCAAGTGGCCATGCCGATTTCGATCGAATTCAGAGGGGCCATTGGCCGCAATTCCGGCCCACCAACGAGTGCGGGGATACAAGAATGCTCACTCCTGGTCCGACGGCCCACCCGTAGCTTTTAGGTTTGCTGCCGCCGAGTTGCCCGTCGATACCCGCGGCGTCAAGTCTTCGAACGTCGTCACCCCGTTCATCGGGATCGTGGCGATCTTCCCGGAGTCAAGATCGACACCCTTCAGATCAACGCAGCGGACTTGTCGGTCGTCGTAGGTGTGAAAGTAGAACCGCCGGTTCGTCAGGTCCGAAGCACTGGTCCAGGATGTGTATTCGACCGTGGTTTGGCCCTGCTGCTTCTCGCGGTTCAAGCCCTTGGGGATGTCGAACTGGTTGAGCAGGTGAAACACCTGCCGTACTCCCTCAGTAGCCGTCGTCACCGGGATTGCCGATTGTGTGAAAGCGACCGCTCGCACAAATCGCGATGGGGGCGTGAAGTCGCCGGGCAGCCCGTGCATGCCGTCGCCCTGGCCGAAGGGCCTGAGTCGCAGGCCATTCAAGTCCATCGGCGGGGCGCTGTCGACGAGCAGGTTCAAGTAGTTCCGTAGATTCGTCAAATGCCAATCGAAGGTCGGGGCGTTGCTGAACACTCCCAGCGGGTTGTCGTGGACTCGCAGCTCGCCGCCGACGTATTCCAACACCGCACAGCGACCGGTCGCATCGTGCAGCACATAGTGAACCGGCGGGCACTCCGACCCAAACTGGGCTAGAGCCACTGAGACCACGCGTACTTCGCGGGCGGCGGCGATCGCTTCATCGACGGTGCTGCACGCACCTAGCAGGTAGGTCGTCAGTTCCCAGGGGGCCAGCGTCTTGTCGGCGGTTTCCTCGGTAGCGGGTTGGTAGCCGGCGTATTCCGGGAAATAGAACAGGCCCATGCCCAGTCCCTTTTCGTTCAGCCCATCGCAGATGTGCGGCAGCCCCAGGGCGTTCGTCCCAATCATGCCAAAGCGGGTCGACCATTTCAGGCCCGGCTTGCCACCCGGCGCGGTGCCCGTGTATTGCTGGTTGCGCGGGATGACGATCAACGAACTGTGCAGATCGGTGCCGAATTCCAACGTGCGGGCCGAGATGACCGAGCCATCTTGTGGCCGCACACGAATGCCTGTGCAAGCGGGCGCACGATTGAGCGGCGCGGCCAGCACGACCGCGGCGACGATGGCAAGCGACTGAATTTGGCGGCGGAGCATGAAAACCTCCGAAGGACGCGAGAACGTGTGAATTAATTACCGATGAGCAGACTATGACAATCGGGGTGCCATGACTTCACGGGCGCTAGCCCGGGTAGGCATGCTTCGTAGCGGCGAAATGCAGGCATGCTTACTCGACGCGAGCGTCGTGAAAGCATGGCACACGGTCAAGTTGGTTCTTGAGGATTGTTTGGTAAGGACCGGGCTTGGGCCGCACGACGCGCATACGCCTGCGACCCCTCGAAACATTACGTCGCGTTTGGGTCAACGGCGACGTGCCGAGCGAGCTGCCTCGCCATCCCGGAGCTGAAACGCAGATTGCGGTCTTTGCCCGAGCATTTCCGCTATTTTCTTGCGGCTTTGGGAGCCTCAGACTACGATCGATGAACGAGGGTCCTAGTGCTTTGTCAATGCTCAGATTTTGGGTAGCAGAAGTCGTGAGACTTCTGATCTTCGCGACAGAATCAGGGTAATACGGAACTCTCACGAGTTCCGCTACCCGCAAACCAAGGTGTGACACAGCACTGGGACAGATTAACCGGCCCAGGGCCTAATATCGAGGGTGCTTTCACGGTTTGACTACGAGTCGATTTCGCTCCCTTCGAGACGCCGCTAATGTTGCTTTTTTCCATCCTCTTCTCTACGGCGTCTCGGGGGTGGCATTCTCGCGCTCGAGTCCAGCGGGTGCGCCTACCGATGGCTCTCCCGACGCCATCATCCCCCGCAGGTGGCTAATCGATGCACCGCCTGGGAAGTACTCTTTGCTCGCGATTCTCCGCGTTCGGCCGCGCATGCTTCCGCGATCTTTTTGCGCACGTTCTCTTAACGACCGCGCTGCTGCTGGCTCTGCATTCGATCCCGAACGCCGCGCGCCATGCCTCGGCCATCGAACTGGCCGTGCCCTGGGAAGGCGGCGATGTGAGTCGGCAGCTTTTGGGCGACGGCACCGGCGTGATCATCGGGCTGGTCGATAGCGGCGTCGATCGCTTGCACCCATTCTTGGCGGGCAACGATACGCAAGGGCAGCCGCGCGAAGTCGCCCGAGCGAATTTCGTGGTGACCGAGCCCTCGAACGCGGGCGACGACATGGTCGGCCACGGAACTTCCGTCGCCAGCGTCGCACTGGGTAAGGGCGAGATCGGCGGTGTGCGCTACGACGGTCTGGCCACCGATGCGCGCTACGTCAACGCCCGCGTGCTCGATAGCACGAACAGTTTTCAATCGACGCAGTGGATTGTCAACGGCGTGGGCTTTGCCGTGCAGAGCCATGCCGACGTGATCAACCTGAGCCTGCTGCTCAATTCGCCGCAGTCCGACGGCAACACGCAGCTCGATCTGTTAGTCGACTACCTAGTTGACGCGCGCAACATTTTCACGTCCGTGGCCGCGGGCAACTTCGGTAACTCGCAGCCGACGCACGGGCCGGCCGCCGCGAGGAATGGGTTCGCCGTGGGCGCGCTGGTCAGCAGCAACCTGAACTTTTCGCGGGTCGCCGCTTTTTCCGACGCCGGTCCCACGTCCGACGGCCGCGGCAAGCCCGACGTCGTCGCCCCCGGATCAATTCTAGACGTGGCCAATTCGGCCTGGGACGAGGAAGCCGGCAATTCGCCGATCATCACACGTTCGGGCACCAGCTTTGCCGCGCCCCACGCGGCCGGGTTGGCGGCGCAGATGATCGACTACGGCCGCGCACAGGGGCTGTCGACCGACGCCAAAGTGCTGCGGGCCGTGATCGCCAACAGCGCGGTCAAAACCTTGGACAGCAATGGCGACGCCTGGTCGCACACCGAGTCGCTGCCGCTCGACAATCAGCAAGGGACTGGCCGCATCGACGCGGCAGCCGCGGCCGCGCAATACTTGGCCGGCCGGTTCGTTACGGGAAGCGTACCGCTGGCCGGTTGGGCGTTGAGCGACATTCTGGGGGCCAGCAATCCTGTCACGACGACCGAGGTGTTTTTCCTCGCTAGCCAGCCGCTCTTGGGATCGTACCTCGACGCCACGCTCAATTGGAACCGCCATGTGACGTACTCCGATTTCGGCACGCCGGGCGTGATCGACGGGGCCGATTTCTTCAGCGTCAGTCCGCTCAATCCGCAAGATAATCTAGACCTGTTCTTGGTGCGCGACGGAACGGTCGTCGCTTCGAGCATCAGTACGGTCGACACGATCGAGCACATTCACTTCCTGGTCGATCGGCCGGGCCAATACGACCTGCGCATCACCCGGGCCGCAGCGCCCGATGCGGGCGAATCGTACGCCCTGGCCTGGCACGGCGTGGCGGTGCCCGAGCCGTCAACGCTGGTGCTGTTGGGGTTAGGCGCGGCGGCGCTGCTGATTAGGCGTGGACGAACGCCACGATTGGCCTGATAATCAGACCGATCGTGTGAGGTCGGAGGGGTGGCACGCCCTTCGTTCCTCAGGGCGTGCCACCCCATGCACAAACCTGCTGCGCTTACGCATCCTCTTTTTCTTCTGAAAGGCGAACCTTGCAGATATCCGGCACGGCCATCGATGACACGTTCGCCGAGGCGTTCCGCATGCGGTACGCCCGGCTTGTGGTTACCGCTCACGACGAGCATTGGCTGGCCGCCGCCGCGCACGAGTTCACGGGCTACGCCAGCAGTGTGATCGCCTGCGACTGCGAGGCCGGCATCGAGCGGCCGCTTTCGCCCGACGAAACTCCCGACGGCCGACCGGGCCTGGCGATCATGGTCTTCGGTTTCTCGACCGAGGCCCTGGCCAAGGCCGTGCCCAACCGCGTTGGGCAATGCCTGATGACGTGCCCCACGACCGCGGTATTCGACGGCGCGGTGTTCGAAGGGGCCAATGCGGCCGAGGAACGCATCCCGCTGGGCAAGCACCTGCGCTATTTCGGCGACGGCTTTCAAAAGAGCAAGCTGCTCGAAGGCCGCCGCTACTGGCGGATCCCCGTCATGGACGGCGAGTTCCTGATCGAACACTCGTTGGGCGTGGCCAAGGGCGTGGCGGGTGGAAACTTGATCTTGCAAGCGGCCACCATGCAGCCAGCGCTCGACGCCGCGCGGAGGGCCGTCGAAGCGGTGGCCGCATCGCCAGGTGTGATCGCACCATTTCCCGGCGGCATCGCCCGCAGCGGCAGCAAAGTCGGCTCGCGCTACAAGAAACTGAAGGCCTCGACCTCGGACGCCTACTGCCCCACGTTGCGCGGCCGCGTGGAAACCAAACTGCACGACGGCGTGAACTACGCCTACGAGCTGGTGATCGACGGCGTGGACGAGCACGCCGTCGGCGCCGCGATGGCCGCCGCAATCCGCGCGGCCGCGGGCGAAGGAGTGTTGGCCATCAGCGCCGGCAACTACGGCGGCAAACTCGGCAAGTTCCACTTCAAGCTGCACGAGTTGCTGGGGTAGAGCAACTCATCCGTCAGGGCTTGCCCTGATGAAAAAACCTTCACCGGTGCGTGTCGGAACGCATAGCACTTGAAATATCGTAAGTCGTTGAGACAGAAGTTGATATCGACAAGAGAGGCCTCACTTGCGATGAAGCAACAACGGTGCGCCAAATCGCACGTGGCGTGTTCGCATTGTGCGATTTCGCTCCCGGGCGCTTTTTTCATAAAACGGGATTGCCTGCACTAGCCGCGACTTGCGGCAATCGTTCTTTTTCTGGCACGATTGATGCACCTGCGGCGTCCGCGGGTCCGCCTGCTGATCAAGCCGCTCTTGCCGCCGCCCGCGACGCAAGCGGGGCCGGATGCTGTCCTACCGGCTATGGAGGACTCGCACCGCTGAACGATGCTGTCAACTGACGAAGTTTAAACGGTCTTTTGCCGAGAACGACCTCTTTTAAAAGGAGAACTGAAATGCTGGGTACCATTCTGCTCGTGATTCTGATTCTGTTGCTACTGGGTGTGTTGCCCACCTGGCCTCACAGCAGAAGCTGGGGCTATGCTCCGAGCGGCGGGCTTGGATTGATTGTAGTAATCCTGCTCATCCTACTGCTCTTGGGATATCTCCGCTGATCACAAACGCCGAAACGGACGTATGGTCACGTTCCGATTTGTTCGGCTATTGATGCTAGGCGGATTGCCCACGGCCAACGGACGCGAGAGAACTAACCGCGCAGTAGCGTATAAATTGAAGCGAGCGAGACCATGAGGGCGCTGCACATAGAAAGACACCGCACGGAACGCATCGGCTGGCTACGCGCTGCGGTGCTGGGTGCGAATGACGGAATCGTGTCTACCGCGAGCCTGGTGGTGGGAGTTGCGGCGGCAAATGCCGCCAGCAGTGATATTCTCGTCGCCGGTGTCGCCGGCCTAGTCGCGGGGGCGATGTCGATGGCGGCCGGCGAATATGTTTCCGTCAGCTCTCAGGCGGATACAGAACGGGCCGACATCGCGCGCGAGCGCCAAGAGCTGGCCGCGGACGACGAGCACGAGCATGAGGAACTGGCAGCGATCTACGTCAAGCGTGGTCTCGACGATTCGCTGGCAAAACAGGTCGCCGATCAATTAATGGCTCACGATGCGCTGGCCGCTCATGCGCGCGACGAGCTCGGCATATCCGATACTCTGAGCGCCCGGCCGGTGCAAGCCGCTCTCGCCTCGGCGGGGACGTTCGCCGTCGGCGCAACGATGCCGCTGCTGACCGTTATCGTCGCGCCCACGACGGCGCTGATTCCTCTCGTGGCGGGAACTTCATTGGTGTTCCTCGCGCTCTTAGGCGGATTGGGTGCGCACGTCGGTGGCGCACCCGTGACGAGGGCCGCAACGCGGGTCACGTTTTGGGGTGCCCTTGCGATGGCGCTAACGGCGGGAGTTGGCGCTCTATTCGGCGCCGTCGCGTAAGGTGGCGATTGACGCCGGCAACTACGGCGGCAAACTCGGCAAGTTCCACTTCAAGCTGCACGAGTTGCTGGCGTAAGTGGGCGAGCGGGAGCGTATCAATCGCCTCACATGCAACAAACGTGATCAACATAATTGTCGCCGGGCGGATACTTCTCCAGACTGCCTGCCTTACTGTGTGCCTGGGGTTTATCCTCTAGATATTCGCGCTGTCTAATCAGCCCCGGAACGGCCACACCAGCCCACGTCCGAAAACCTAGCCAACATTTTTGTTGACCTGGCCGCACATCATGGGTAGCATGGCGGAAACTTCTGCGAACGATTCAACACGTTCGCACTGCGGCAGGGCGATTGCGTCATAAGTTACGTGTCGAACAAGACTTCCTCCAGGTATTCTTCGCTGCAGGCGGCGAGGAGGCGTTTGTTCTTGACGCCGACTTTCTCGGTGTGATTGTTTTTCAG
>Ga0163144_10000901_pt1 | contig 70500 bp, 65 predicted proteins | sample OliLak19BULKMAT1_FD_123175 | JGI IMG/M metagenome (GOLD analysis project Ga0163144, IMG submission 123175) | Freshwater microbial mat bacterial communities from Lake Vanda, McMurdo Dry Valleys, Antarctica - Oligotrophic Lake LV.19.BULKMAT1 | ecosystem: Environmental > Aquatic > Freshwater >... | reverse complement strand
TATCCCAACCGCGTTATTTGGCATTTCGATTCAATCCAAATCCTCCGAGAATACGCCGAGCCGATCCCGGAATTCATCACGCCGATCCCAGGCAAGTGGTACGAACTGCAACACCTGACCGGCAGATATTTTTGCGTCGGCAAAAACGAATCAGGTAAGATGATGTTTCATTCCGAGGATTATCCCAGCCTCGTTTTGTGGCATTACGATTCAAGTCAAATCCTCCGCGAATACGCCGAGAAGGTGGAAAACCCGATGAATGCCGTGCAGCCAGCGGGGGAATCGTAGATGCTCCGTAAGGTGATTGATTGGATCGAACGAAAAGGCGGATCACAACTTACCGTCTCGGATTACCTCTTACCGTAGGAAACAGATGAAACTTTTTCACATTGAATTTGGTCGAGATGATTGGTACTCATGCCGGGAATTTAACGAGCTGATTGAGCTCGCCGCGTGCGCTGCCGGCGAATCGGTTTCCGGCGACTATCACGATTATGCGGACGTGCTGGATGAATACCAACGAAATTGGTGCGAACAAGTCCACACGCTATGGGCGGCGACCGGGAGCGGCAACTTCGATGACGAAATCGAATTGGTGCAAATCTACCAGCAGTCCGTTGGCATCGGTGCAATTTACGCTGGCCACGATCAAGAAATGTCCAGGCTTTGCGATGATGCCCTAGACGCGGCAATCGAGCAGACTGTTGTTTTTGCAATCAAGGTAGTCAAACAATTGGCGGAGCAAGCCGCAGAGGATAAGGTGACCATGGCAGAAGACGAGGCATTGACGGCGAAACGGACCAAGTAAATGACCAACCCAAAACCCCCCGCGAAGAAACGGACCACGAGAATGACCAACCCAAAACCCCCCGCGAAGAAACGGACCACGAGAATGACCAACCAACACCCGCCGACCGCCACGCAAATGACCAACCAACACCCGCCGACCGCCACGCAAATGACCAACCAACACCCGCAACTGAGGACTGATGCAATGATACACGAAAGCAATTCATTTGAAGAATCAATTGCAACGATGCTAAGCGGTTGGGAATCGTACGCGGAATCAATTGCAACGATGCTACGCGGTTGGGAATCGTACGCGGCCACGCACGAAGCGAGTTACGGCGCCGAAATCAGCAAGGACTTCGTTCTGGGTCCTGCCTGGGCGGAAATTGGCCTGGCGATTAAGAGACTACTAGACGGCGATTGCGGCGGCCTTGATTGTGGATCCGTCGAGCGAAACATCCTGACCGGACTCGACGCGCAGGGATTTAAGCACGACGGGTTTACAATCACGAATGAGTGAATGATAGGTAAACCTTTTCATACCCATTTCCTTTCCACTGGAAACTTTATGCAAAAACTAAATCCAGAAACTCACACGATGACAGAAGTATTGGACTACGCTTGCACAAACATCCCTGAAAAATGGATAATTACAGTGCAAATTGAACGAGACTCATTGATATATGAACTATGTGATCCAAGTGGTGAGCACATCCCAATAGAGAATGATGAAATGAATAACGAGGAAAGCATGGAGGCTGAAGTAAACTATGCCAGGAATGAAGAAGGTATTGATCCAGTGTACATGGAAAAAAAACAGCTTGATACTGACTATTAGGAGCTAGCACACATGCTTTACCTTGACCAAGGCGTAATTTGGTTGTTCCGAAGTCTAATGAACATGCCAGCTAATGCGAAGTTATTTATCCCTACCGTTGATACAGAACATACAATACCAGAAGACTTTGTTAAGGCAAGAATGCTTGTCTCAGCAGTTACGAATGAAAATCCAAATTTAGAAAAAATAATCTATGCAAATAAGTATATCGGCCACCATGATAGCTCTGTCATAGTTCCTGAAGTCTGCAACACAGCGTCACCAGAGCAAGTGATTCCAAGTGATAGTTTCCACTACTCATTTTCTTTCCCTGGTGCGTGCGGATATATAAAGGACAATGGAGAACCAATTGTAGTAAAGGATACATTACGTCAATGGGAATGCAGCAGCCTGTCTCAAGACCGAACTGCACCGATGCACCTGATTCTGGTTGAACAGATGCTTAAGTCGATTATCCCAGGTGGATACATGGGAATAGTACTGCCTCGCAGATGGGTTGGGTCGAACATGCAGTTTATTGGATGGCTTGGAGAGCATTGCAGCAAGGTGGCGCAAGTAAAGCTAGCAGATCATGCAGTATACACCGATTCCGGCAAAGACGAAGACGGTAATCCGATTCCAATATATCATAAGGGTTGGGTTCTATTGATATTCCAAAAAAGAGTAAAAGAAGACACTAATAAAAAGAATACCCTGTTCTTTGCAACACAGGTCTATTCAACCTTCGTAACAAGGCTGTCTGGATGGACAGACAGCGACCTTGAAAATGTATGCAAGAAATTCAGGAGACATGACTGGTGCAGGTATTCGGTAAGGCAGTACAGCAAGATGTTGATAGAAGGGGGATATGGTAAGTATTCGCTTAACGATTCCATGCCTCCAAGAATTGATTCACCCGGTAGTGGTCGTGTTATTTCATTTATCAATGAAGATAAGCTGCTTCGCCCTATGCTATACGATAATTTACAGGACATAAAGAAAAATCCACTGTCGGCGCATATCAAGATTGGTCCTCCTGTTAAGATTTCTGTTTACAACCCAGTGAGTATTTCGATCCTTACCGAACTTCGGTCAAGCGCAGGCTATGACAAGCAAGAAATTGAGCGTGTCACGAATAGTATTTCTGATGGCAACTATAGAATGCCGAGAGACAGATTTACTATGACGCTTGCTAGTGAATCAATCAATAAACAATTCGATGGACTGCTTAGTTGTCTTGTGTCTGCTGGATTGTCTCCATGCATGATAAGATCAGATTACAATAGAATGTCACAGCAAGCCAAATGGCTTAACCTCCAGCTCTCCCCAATAGAGCGGTGCGTTCGAGTACCCTCTGAAGATGAAGAAGCAGATGATACTTGGGAATTAATGAACGACGATATAAGTATCAAGGCATCTTATCCAGAGATTTTTTCATTATGGACAAGCCGTGCAAAGAAGATGAAGCTTGACAACAAGCGCTGTACTTATGATTTTCAATTTGAGGATGTGATTCTATCATCCTGCAAACAATCAGTTCTCAACGGTAACGTGATGGGCCTAGGAAAAACAAGGGAAGCACTGTTCTGGTTCCTGCTACGCGGAGGCTCTAAGTGTCTTATTGTTGTGCCTACTCGACTGATTGGAATCTGGCAGGATGAGATCGAGAAAACTATTTCATCATACGCACGAATTGTAAAAAGGAATTGGATGGGAAAACAGATCAAATCTGATTACCAGATCATAAAGTATGCCCAAGATTGCCTGCCTCACAAACTTTGTACGTTTAATATAATCAGCTATGAAGACATGTCTAGCGTGCCTAAGGATGCGATGTTCTTCAAATGCCCTGAGTGCGGGTTTGTTGTATGCTCACCATTTTCGAGGTACAAAGAAGAATCAAAGGAGCAGCAATGTCCTAGGTGTAATTACGGAATGCACAAGAAAGACAAGATTAAGAATAAGATGCAAGGCAGGAAGAAATATCTTTCCAGTGGAAAGGTAATCCTTTCCCCGAATGGTGGAAAGGCAAGAGGTAACGGTAATCGGTACACCGATTCCGGCAAAGACGGTAATCGGTACACCGATTCCGGCAAAGACGGTAATCCGATTGTTATAGACAATAGGATCAATACACCGCGAGTTATGATGGAGCCACAGGAGAATCAGTTCGTAAAGGTAAAGAGGCGGGAGGTACTGGAGAAGGTTCTCAATAAGGAAACCAATCAGATTGAAATCAAAACAGTTTTGTACAATGAGAGTAAAGGGCTGCATCTCAAATGGACATTCGCTGAACTACTTCGCAATCTATTTAACTTCCGCATATCTGAGGAATCAAACTACATCAAGAACCCAACTACGCAGCGAAGCTTAGCAATGTTCCACTGCCGTTCAAGGTCACGGATGGCAATGACTGGAACGCCGATTCGCGGATACGCTAGGTCAATTGTGTCTATATTAAACTGGGTATTCAAGCGTTCGGTATTCCCATACTATAGAAATGACGGTTCATCGTCAAATGGGATACGAAAATTTGAAAAGAAATATGCAACGTATGTCCAGCGTGAGGGAAAGCAACCTAAGCAGATACCAAAAATTAATCAACCCGAACTATTTCAACAGGAGATTGCACCACTTATGATACGAAGGCTGCGACACGAGCCTCTTGTCGCAAAGGACATACCTCCTATAACGCCAAATGAACGAAAGCATTTAATTGTAATGGATGACGAACATCGTGAATACTACGAGAAGTGGCTGAAGAAATTTGCTGAATGGTGGATGCTGAAACGCAAGGAGGTAGACCATAAGGAATCAGCAAAAGTTGTGAACGATCTTATCGTCAAGCTTGGATACCTAATTAACATCAGTAGTATTCCTCACTTCGCAATGGATAACCTTGGCTCAGATGATGGAAAAATGTGGGCAGCAATGATTGGAAAGTATAGAAACCCTGAGCCTGTTGCAAAATTCAAGGTTGCAACGCAGATGATAATCAGAAATGCCTTAAAGGGTGAGAAGACAATAGTTTTCAATTGGCGCAAAGCCAACGTGAAGCTTGGTCATGCTTGGTGCAGGCAGAATAAAGACCCAGTAATTCATTCAGTATGGGTTGACGGATCAATTGCTAACGCAATCAATCCACTTTCTAATCGTTCTCCTAAGCAAGAGCGTATTGATAAATTCTGCTACACTGATGCGCATGTACTATGGGCAACTACCGCAACACTAAAGGAAGGATTTAATATTCCTCAAGCAAACAACGGAATATTCCTTGAGTACACTTGGGAGCCAGCGGACTACGAGCAGGGCATTGGCCGCATGTTGCGACCCAGCCAAAAGAAAATAGTAAACGTAGATTTTTTATGCCACAAAGGAACAGTTGATGAATACGTTGCTGCCTTAGTGTTCTTAAAGGCACGATCAGCAAGTGAAGGTGTTGACTTTGAATCATTCGACGACTTCAATGCTTCAATGATTCCAGACTTTGTTCAGTACGCTAACGCAATCGTTGACGGTAAGGAGGACATACTTCGTACGAAAATGTGGACTCAAGTTGAAGAACTCAAAAAGAAACTCGAAGAAGAGGATGGGTAATCATGAGACAACCTACAGTTTCCACCGAGGATACGGATGCAATCATCCTCCGTATTACTACGACAATTAACACTATAGAAAGATTATTGGAAAGTAATTGGGAAATCAGTCTTTCCAATAATCTTTACATTAATCTTTCCCTACTGAAAAAAGATATTGAACGAATTAAGGTAAGGGAAAAAGAACTTATGCAAGAGATTATAATGTTGCGTGTTGTTCAATTGATACCACGAGGAATACCATAGCATGTTTCCAAGAATTGCAATCAGTTTATCTGGTGATCGCGGATTGATCGTCATTGAAGACGGCAAGATGAAGCTCACCCTGTCAAGAAACAACCTGCTAACCAGCGATGAGGTTGCTGTCATCGCTTGTATCTCAGAATTAAACAGAAGACTTTCCAGTGGAAAGATTGTCTACTATGATTTCGATGCTAAGTCATTCGAGAACATGGCCAAAGATATAGTTAAGTGCGAGTGGCTGCGAAGCGGTAACCTTAAGGTCCACGGCCTTACAGATAGCAAGAGAAGGTGGTGCGAAACAATAGATGAGGCTATTTGGCAACCAAGGACTTTTACCTGCAATCGCAGCATGTCGATACTCTTACCGCCTCATAGGAAGATGGTTACAAATCAACAAAATGGAGACAGTAATGCCGCAGCCGATTTACCACAAGGGTGACAGGGTAGTTCAGTCAATCGCTAATCTTTCATTCAATGCAACAGTCCTAAGCGACCTATTCCCAACTAAGTCGCAGATAGAAATGTTTCGCAATCAGGAAGACCTGTCTGGAATGTTCGATCTTTTCGATCACCATGACCCTGATTGGGAGAGAAATCCCATTTATGTAGTTGTTCCAGACTCATCGCCAGGGCCAGCATCATTGAACGAAGTAAGACAAATCATTGACTATGATTTTAATGAGAAGCTGTACAACACAGTCATGAACGAAAGGACTTACGTTCGACCAGAAAGCTTTCTTCTACCAATAGAACATGAATGGAGTGAAGATGACACAATAAGTATTCAGATTAAATTTAAGCGCGGAAGAAATATGGATGCCTATAACATGCTTGACCATGCAATGACAATGGCAACAATTTCTTCTGCCGGAAAAGGATTAATCCCTAAGCTTGGAAGCTTTGTGTTCAACGTCAACCAAGACAAGATTAATTGAAGGATGGATGCCATGTTTTCTTTCTCAGTATCACCAGTATCAATTCGAGCAAAGCGTTTATCATTAATGATACACTCTGCCGACATTGAATCGTTTACCTTATACAAGGTAGCAGTCAATGCAATTTCAGATGCTCCAGTGAATCCAGATATTATTGGCGATGACGGATTTCTAATTATACAGAATTCAATGACTGGAATGTTCAGTGACAGAAAAGACGCAAGCTATCCGCTTATATCATGTTTCATTGAAACAACCCAACTTGGTGATAAGAATGTTATCAAGGCATCTGGATTGATTACAGAGAAAATGAAGGCAGGAAATACAAATGAATGGATGACTGCACTTGCTGTAAAGAAAAGTCATCTTGTTGTATTAGCAATATCAGGACAGGAAATGTCAGTGAACGTAAGCCATGACATGACTGTTATTAGGTTCGGTAAGAGTAAGGATAACACGCGCGATTTATTCATGACTTACGACCAAGCAGAGATAGAAGAGCGCGATATTTATAGTCGCCATTCACTACGCAGGAAGATTCCTATATTCGACAGCAAGGCACAGGCAATACATGAATGCTTTAATGCTATTAGGTCATACCATAGCATTATTATTCCTGGTTCAGAGAACATAAATGCCAGCAACATCACAGATGAAGTTCTGCGCTTGATTGGAATGCAGGAAATCAAGGATGAAATGAAGCGATCACCGTCAATGTGGTCTGGTGATCCGCATAGAATCTTTTCCAGTGGAAAGAGTTACTACGGTGAGAACACGTCGTACCGTAATTCATATGCCACGCCAACACAATCATCGAAAGACTTGGCAAATTCTTTCATCAACATGATTGAAAAGGAGATTTCATAATGGGACTTTCATTGTTCAAGAGAATCCTAGGGAAACCAGGCCATCCAAATAGAAAAAAGTTCTTGCAGTGCATGGATGATGTTAATGATTACGCTAGGAGTATTGCTGCAACTGTAAGAGGGTCTGTATGGACACAAAGCACATCCACAACAATGCTTAAAAAATGTGCTACATTTTGCACCTTCATGATTAATAGGCATGGAGTTACACCAAGGGATATTACTAATGACATGATGAATGATTGGATAAAGCACATGACTGACAAGACAACAGGAAAAACGACGACTCTCGCAGCGAATGTTCGTCTCGTTACAAGGTTCATTAAGTTTTTGTTCAAGTCAAATAGAATTAAGTCAAGTGTTCTTCCAATACAAGAAGAATATCATCTTGCACAAATCATAGTAAATGATAATACAAAGAAGTTTTGTGTTAAGAATTTGTTTGATATAAGGAGATACTCAAAAATTCCAGCATCGGTTGCCTGTTACATTGAGCTAGCAGTATCTACAGGGTTTAGGTACTCAGAGATATCAACCCTGCGAGCCTGCGACATTAACTTCGATGAAATTCCAATAGATCTTTCCACTGGAAAGAAATCAAAGTATTGCGGTGGATCAATCAGCATCAACCCAGTCAGCCATAAGATCAAGCGGAATAGATCAAGGAAAGCATACTTCAGCGTAGCATCAGCACGGATTATAAGAAAGTGGGCAATCATGAAAAATATTGATATGAACAGCACTGTTCCTATCTTACCGATCACAAAGCCGGTGGTTCATAATATGATAAATAATTTCATAAAAGAAAACCCGCATTTGTTTTGTGAAGAGAAGCTTAGTGAAGAGCGTACTGCGATACGTCGTGACTTTTCTGATGTTGACATTACATCAATTCAAGACACATTATTGCGTATATCTATGGAGAAGGCAATCAATAGGAATCAGAAATTGAAAAAAGAATTGGAGGGTCTCGGGTTTAACAAAAGACAAAGGAATGTAGTAAAGAAATTTAGTATAGGCACGCATCAATATAGAAGGATAAACGCAATGTTGATTTATACCAGGTCATTTTCTGGAAAGTCACACGACCTTGCAAACTTGATGAGGTTGCTTGGACACAGAGACCAGGCAACTACAATGCTTTACCTTGACTTAAATGATTCAGTAATAAGCTATCGTGACTGGGCTAAAGTCATGCTAGGTTCTCCTTCTGATTATAGCCAGGTAAGGCTAGTACGACATTCGGCCACTGCCAAAAACAAAGAAATAAGTCGAAGAAGGTATATAAAGCTAACTGGTATAAAAATGAAAAAGAAAGAACAAGCATTGAAGCTGCTTAAAGAACTCGAAAGAATTGAAGGAACTGAATCATGACAATGTACCTCAGAAAAAATAGAATTGTTAAATGCCCTGAGTGTCAAGGAGGAGTGAGGGTTCCTATTGACATAGATACAGATGATCTTCCACTTGCATGTACATGCAACTTGTGCGGAGGAAACTTTGACATACTTGGCGATGGTGTATTTCATAAGCTTGATCCATCACTCTACGCAACAGCGGCATACTTTACCATTGATGGAATGGATAAGATTGAGGAAAAAGATAATGATGATCCTAATCCTCAACAGAAAAAAATGTTTCACGAAAAAGCAGATAAGATGGGAAGTATTACACGCGAATTGTTTGACTTATCTGGAGAACTGACATACGAAATAGATCAGTTCAAGCGCACAGTAGCCGAGCATTTTATGGAAGAATGGAAACACGCTAATGAATTCAAGGATAAGTGGAACACAAAATGGTTCTCGGCGTTTGTTGATAATCCTTTTTGTGTTCTATCAAGAAAGTGCGATGACAAATTTGCAGATCAGTACAGCAGGATTATTTTTTTCCCGCAATTCTTTGCTCCAAATTTTGGATTTGAAATTGCATCTAAAGGTGGCATGAGAATTGAAGTCACTACACAGTATTCACGCATAGGGTTTCCACTGGACAGATTAAATGCTTCACGCATAGGTGTGCCAGCTTCTCTGGACTTATATGTTATTGGAAATAAAATTCTAGGAAGCTCACTTGAATTCTGTTGGAAAGATATACCAGGGATTCAAGAAGACGCAGACTCAAATGAAAACTGGCATTCGATTTATATTAAGGATAGCCAGAAAGCAAGGGTGTGGCTAGCGAGACATGGCATTCCAGCATGGGGATACAGACTTATTGAAAACTCAGAACTACGCGTTCCAATTGTAATGCCTGAATTAAGACAAGCACCATTCAGCAAGATGTGGGATGTGTTCCAGCGAAGCAGCAGAATGCTTTATATAAGCAACTATATCTTACCGGGAATGTCATTCTCTAAGATGCTATGTAGTACATTCGTTGGATTAAAGGTTTTCTTTGTTGGCAATAGCAAGAAGAAACAATTATGGTCAGCCGCCGTATGTGGGGTTGACAATAGATCAAGCGGTGAAAATTTTTCTGATCGTGTTTACATTACAAACAATCATCTAATTAATAAAGATGTATTGCTGCGAAGCGGACTGATTGTTGTTGACATGACAGAGGAATTGGATTTAGGAATCTTAGACGATCTATATGATTACACTGGAAAGCTTCTTATTGTTACTAGCGATCCATTCATGGATTGCTTTGAAGAAAATCACATTGCTGCAAAAGTTTATGGTCTTGTTTCAACAGTGTACCAAGACAATTCAATGCTGAAAACTGATATCGCTTCAGGGTATTCGCAATCAATTAGGATTAATAATGCACTGCGAACCCTGAAGGGTGACATGATGCAAGATGGTATGACCATGCTTGGCAAAATATTCACAGATTAATTCCTAGATAACCGCATGATATCCAATGTCAGAATACCTTGGCTTTGGAAGTATGCCATGCTTACGCTTCACTTCTTCCATCATCATTTCACGAACTTCCTTGGTTCCACATCCTTCATGGATCGTGATGATGTAGTTGATTATGTATGTCTTATTGTGTGCAGTAGGTGTCTTGAATTTATTAGGAACCGCTGTTGCAGAGTAGTTAAGAATTGCAGATTCCATTGCCTCTGGAAATGCACCGAATCCTTTCTGTATAATTCTTACTGATCCAACACGAGAAAACCTTTCGTCGCTTAGCTCGTAAAGAGATACAGTCCTTTTATAATCAATTATCCCTATCTCACGACACAGCTTTGCTGCATCTTCGGTAAGGATCGTGACGTTATCACCAAGGCACGAAGCAAAATATCCGCGAATCATCACGGACTTAACAGATGTCTTGCCAAGAACGCTCTCAATGTGTGCAAACGGCAAGATTTTCTTCATCCTTGTCTCAGCATTGCTCATTTGGTTCACTCACTCCTAGATAAATCTTTCCCCGAATGGTGGAACTTGGATCAGTAAACATCTAGCTAATCCATGTGCATCGACTGTCTTTCTTTGCTCTGTTAATCAGATTATCTTGACTAAGATTCCTAAATCCAGGTACGTCAAGCTTTCCAAGGTTGCTTTGCAGCGCTATGCTTGAGCTAACTTCAAGGTAGTCACAAATCGTACCCATGTCTTTCCACTGGAAACTTCCTGGCTTCGTATCGACTGTTCTTGAAATACATTTGTTTCCGTCTTGCACATATAAGCGAAGCAAGTCTGTTATCTCTAACTCACCACGCTGCGACACAACTAGTCTCTTCGCCATCTCTGGTGCATCGCTTGGAAAGAAATACAAACCTGGTATTGCGTAGGAAAGCTTCCTTTTGCCAACCTCTTCTTCTGTTGGCTTCTCGGCAATGTCAGTTACATATTGCTTCTTGTTAGTGTGAGGAGCAATCGTCACTTGAGCGCATCCAAACTGTGTTAGTTCAGCACCTGTCATTGGAATACAAAAGACACCAGCATAGCCTTCATCACATGCCTCGCTTAACTCCTTAGCTTTATCTTGAAATAATGGATCATAAAACATATTATCGCCAAGTATCATCACGCTTGGCATATTGTCAAGATACACCTGAGATTGAATTAATCCATCAGGAATACCTCTTGGTGATTGCTGTGAAATATATGCTATACTTCTTAGTCCCAAAAATTCACCATCGCCTAAAAGTCCCTTGAAATTCGGGATAACAATTTCATTGGTAATGATAACAACATTAGTCACGCCTATTGATGCAAGGAAAGAAAGAGGCCAGAAGATCATTGGAACATGACCTACTGGCAGAAGATGCTTGTTTGTTGCAACGGTAAGTGGGTACATTCTCTTACCGCTGCCACCAGCCATGACAATTCCGATTCGCTTTTGCATTTTGTTTCCAGTGTAAAGGGGAAATGCTTACCTGCTACGTTACCTTGTTTATCGAAAGCAACTTAACAGTGTACTCTGTTACTGATGCTGGCCCTGAGTATGAGCAAAATTGCATTAGCAATCTAGTATATGTTGAAGTAAGTCCTGCTTGGCAGCGAAAACGAATTATTTCAGGTCTGCTCTCTCTTATAAATACAAGGTAATTAGAGTCATGCAATGAGGATTCTAATCCGGTTTGAAAGGATATCTTACCAACAAGTTCTGTTTTGTTTGCAGCATGGAATGCGTATCCAGCAGCGTTAAGGCTTACAACTATCTCTGCCTCAAATACTTCACCTGCATTGATTGCTGTATTCAGTAGCTGAGGAAATAAGTCAATCCATGCTGAAGAATATGTGTATCCAGGATTAAATTGAATATATGAACCAACAGGAAATGAAATCTTTGTTTCATACTGAGAAATTGAAGTCATGGTAGGTACATAACCTGGAAGCCATGCAGTATTCATGTATGGATATTGGTATCCACCTACGCCATACGGTATTGGTGTAGATGTCGTGTATCCTAGCTGCTTGTTTGTGTTGCCGTCCCTGCATGTATGCCTAGTTATTGTGTCCATCAATAAGTTAAGACCGCTTCCAAAAAACTCAATATTGTAGCAGTTTGTAGCATAACCTTGATGGTAGTTCGCTTCAACTGTTCCGTACTGTCTATGAAAAGAATACTCTGAATATAACATTAACTTTGATTGCTGAACCTTATCAAAAATCATATTCTCTTCGCCGTTTCCTTCAGCATCAAGAGTCCCGAAATGATTCGCTGCTACATAACTAACACCCCTTACAGTAATTCCTCTTCCTAAATTCCCTTTAGCGAATATATGAGGTATATTAAAATGAATATTATCTTCAATAAGCAGGCCGTGCATTTGGTTATTTTTAATATCAAGCTGACCAATAATGTTTGATCCAAAGCAGTTGCGAAACTTTACAGCGTAAAGACTCCTGTCAAAAGACGTTTCGCTAAGAAGGTAGTTGCACCCGCTAACTTGAATACTATCTAAAAGGAATCCATTACTGCAAGCATATACATCCAATCCTGGTCCCTTTGAGACTAAGTTAAGGTTGCTCATCGCCATTGCTGGCGTATCGCCTGCGTTGTGTGGTGCATTAAGTCCTGTTATTTTTACGCAAGGAACTGTAGGATCTGGATTTATATTTACGAACGGTGTGCCTGGACGCGCCCCTTCAAGAGCAAAACTAATTGCCATGCCAGGAGAATACCCGCCGATAACACGCCTTGGAAATTCAAATCCATTATGAAAAAAAGCTTCTTCAATAATAAGCTTTGCCCCACTATCAGCGATGTCATCCTTTATATCATTAAGAATTTGAGTGTTGTAAGTCGCAGCATCTGGATCACTGTAAGCAAACTTACCTTTATTTTTTGGGATAGTATAAACTGGTGAACGCTTCAGTCTTCTTGTTGCTTCGTATACGTTGTATTCCTGTGCGTATCCGATAGGATTTCCTGGCGTAAGTCCATCTTTTGGATCAGCACCACCGTCTGCTCGCCAGAAATGATTTTGATATGGGTTTATTGCCATGTTGTTTTCTATCCTTGCTTTAGGTTTCTCAGTCTGATGATTGGTTGGTACGTTAAATACTTGTCGGCAAACTCGTATGTACTTTCATCATGCCGTACTTTTTTTAACTTAGATACTGATTCCTCCATGCAATTCCATGACATTATCAAGAAAACCGAATCTCCTATTGCAGCAGAATCAATATCATTAAGACTAATGATAGGTATATTAACTCCAGGTATTAGCTTTCCTATCTTGCATTCTGTTTCGTCTATTACAGCAGAAAGAAAGTCTATCTTAGCGTAGTTAAGGAACACAGAACCTTTGGCACTTGCACCAAACCCAACGACTGACCTTCCAAGCTTTAATTTTTGGTGAGCCAGTATATCCTTTATCTGCCTCACGATACCATCAGCTTTCCACTGGAAACTTTCATACATATCTTCATGAATGATTCCTGAATACAGTTCGCTTTCAATTAACTTTTCAATTGACGAGCAGTTGGCAGCATTGATTCTTTTTGATTTTCTTTCTTTCTGCAATACAATACGAAGGCTACCACCATGAACTCCTGTTGCAGTTGCGGAAATGATTTCTAATCCAGTACCTTCGACTAGCTTCAGTACGCTATGTGCATTAAAGTAGCTGATGTGTTCATGATAGATTGTGTCAAACTGAACGAAGCGAATCAAATCAAATGAATACGGGAACTCAAGAACAATGAATCCATTGTCCTTCAAGTGTGATGCACATCCAACAAGAAATTGTTTAGGTGAATCATTGTGAGCAAGGACATTTGTTGCTGTAATCAAATCAAACTTATTGTCTGTCACTCCCCTCTGCCAAGGTTCATTGATGAATTCACGAATTGGCTTTCGATCAGGTGGTTCGTATGGATCAACGCCGTATGTATTAGTGTACCCAAGTGCAGTGAAGCAGCTAAGCAGCGTGCAGTCATTACATCCTATGTCAAGAATGTTTACGCTATCCTTTTCCTTATCCTTAATTAACTTACTACAATTTTCTGCAAGATTGCCATAATAATTCCTTAGCGTCTCTGATACACCTGTTCGGTAAGGGTAGTTTGAAAACAAAATCTTAGGATCAACTGCAATGCCTATCTGGATATGTAAGCATTCAAGACACCTAAAAGTTTCCAGTGGAAAGGTTTCATCAAATGATCTAGCATTTTCTTTAAGTGAGTTACATATTGGCTGCTTTCCCATATTGAAAAACGAAACAATTTGCTCTGATCCGCAGCATAAGCATCGGTCAAGAGTCTTGAAATTGGAATTGGATCGGTTTACTGATCCGTTCAAATTTTGGTCCATAGCAGGAACTCCCTATTCTTGATTGTGAACTTAATAATTGAATCAATTGTATCTTGTATTGGTGTATAATTGAAATCAAGAAACTCTTTCTTGAACTTCGCGTTGCTTAGCTTGTATGACCTATCATACCCTGGTCGCAGCGAATCAGCATCGACTGCCCTGTAAGGCTCCTTAACAGAGAAGTCACCCATCTTAATACGAAGCCTGCTCATACTAATATAAACAAGCTCAGCCATTTCTGAATTACTAAGATAGAAATCACCGCATAAGTTGAATCTATCAAGGCGATTGTGTTTAGGATACGAAGAAACAGCACCACGAAGTAGCATAGCGTGTACCATTTTTGCATGATCCATGACATCAAGGTACTTTCTTCCTCCTATAATTCCACTTTTACTTTTGTAGATATAACTCGTCTCACCTTTAAGTATGTTTGATATTAGTTTTGGAACAAATTTCTCTGGGTCTTGCATCCATCCAATGTTGTTCATTGTATTACATATAATGATTGGCAATCTATAGGTTCGCCAGTAGCTAATCATTAATGCTTCTTGCGCTGCTTTGCTTGCTGAGTATGGGTTACTTGGGTTTATTGGACTCCACTCAGTGTAGCCATCTTGGTTTCCATTCTCTTCTATGTAGTCACCATATACTTCATCTGTACTCATGTGAAGAAAAACCTTCAGCGGATGAGCGCTCTTCCTTTCATCACAAAGATGTCCATCGCAAATCATTTCAAGCATATTTATTGCAATACTACAGTTGTTATTCCAGCATTCAGCAGGGTCTGATACTGAGCGCTCAATTGCGCTGTTGCTAGCAAGGTTAATTATATAATCAAAACCAGAAAAATCTCCTATCATTTTTGATACAAGAGATAGATCTATAGGTGCATTCAGATCGTGATTGTAAACCTTAACTCTATCTCCTGGTTTATCAAGATCAAGAAGGTTAATTACCTGATTAATTCTTGTGTACGTTCCTTTATGACGAAAAGAATCAATGATTCCTATGTTCCAGTCAGTGTCCTTAAGGAAGTAATGAAGGAAGTTTGCGCCAATGAATCCAGCGCCGCCTGTAATCAGAAGATTTTTCATGTGATGGAATCGCTCCTATTCTTTGGTTGCCAGGATTTCAATGTGATTGAGCTTTACGTCATCTAAGATAACCTTCTTATTAGTGAACCCAGCATAGTGCAATGCCTTCATAATTGAAGCCCTTGTAAGCCAACATGACTTTTCTGATGAACCTGATATCCTATCCTTTCCTCCTGAGTCACCAACATCTTTACAGTGGAAAGAAATTCCATCATGCCTATGGTAAGCTAGTTCTGTTTCAGGAAAGTATATCTGCTTGCCATGAAGTGAGTAGTGTGTTGCAAGATATATTGTATTTGTGATATCATAGCACGCCTTCAGGCTAAGGACTGGATACATCATGTGATATAAAAGTCCTGAATGAAATACAGCATCATACTTATGCGTATCAAGTGATCGTATCTCTGCTGCATTCATACATATTGGCGACACTTCATAACCATAGATTAAGCATCTTAGTTTCGACAACCGGCAGTTCTCTTCGTGGATATCAAGAGGAGTTACGATAGCACCCCTCATTAACATGCCAACAGTAAGCGCACCCTCAAGGCTTCCTAGTTCAAGGATTGTTTTATTTTCCAGTGGAAACTTTTCATTGAACCTTATTACCCTGCTATCATCAAGGCTAAATGGATATCCACTACCGACTTTAACTCTGTCTTCAAACGGAGTTTCAGTTAGCCAATTATTGATCTTTACATTATTAAGCTTCCTGACTTCACGAACTGGCATCGGCTTATTCACTTATTATTTCCTTCTTGTCAATCATGAAATCATGGAGTTTAGCATGATCGTCGTACGATCCTACCATGACCGCTTGATGCGAGCTTTCATCCATCATTCTATGTATATCATAGTTCTTCTGCTTCTCTTTAATTACAATGCACCATTTATCAGACCAACTGACAGAATTACCTGAAACGAATTCGCTTCCCATGAATCGGTAAAAAAAGTGAATAAGAAATGAACAACAGTCAAACTCTTTTTGTTCTGCAAATAAAACTCTTGGGTCATTTATTTCATCAATAAGATCGTTCACATAGAAGCAGGCTATCCATTTGAATAACCCAGACTGTCTTTGTAATTCAAGAACAGCATCAAGAATTTCTTCTTGTGTAGTCTGGAACATGAAAACAATTAGTATTCGTTTCTTGCGCATATTAATTATGAACCACCAAGCAGCCTGGAACTCTGCAAAAAGATTCATTACCATACTTGCTTGAAATTGAATCGATGAAAGTCCAGTCTGAACTGTGTTCTAACCAAGGCCATCCTATTTCGCACGCAATGTCTTTGCGTATCATCATGGCGGAAATGTCAATCTTGGCAAGTTGTATTTCGATTTTAACTATATTCCAGCTAAAATAGTTATGACACATCTCGTCTGAAAACGATACAGTGTAATCTCCTTGCAGGCTTGCAAGAAGGAAATGATTGAATATTGGTGTGTGATAGTTATCCTGATTCGTAATAACAATTGAATCACAATCATTAGCTATCTCGCCTGACTTACACCTCTGCAAGAACTCGTGCCGTAATGGGTGTCCATAATGTCCCTGCCTTACCGCTCTCTCTTCAAAGTGTATCCTTGGATCATCAAAGTATTGAAAGAATTTCTTTACGCTGTTTCCTTTGGATGAATGATTTGATGGACCATCATAAACAGCGTATAATTCCCAGTCAGGGTTTTGCTGCTCAAGCATCGACATAGCAAGAATCGGAAACCCGCTTGTTGGTTCATAGATAGGAGCAAAGTAAGCACACTTATTTGCCATAGGTTTACCTTCTAGTTTAGTAAATCCTGTATGGTGAATCTTTATCATCTTCCCATCTTGTTTCATCGATTGATTCAGATTTCCCAATTCCCTTATAAAGCTTATCTGGCAAGTTGATGATGAGTCCTTGATATGATGAGATATTTTTATATCCATGTACAACACCAGGAGGAATTATTGCAATGCAAGGAGAATTTTCACCAATAAGAAATGATTCATGCTTCTGCTTTCCTTTATTTTCTGGATCTGAATATTTCCTGTTGTCCCAAAGTTCAAGCCTGAATACACCAGGTCCAGTGAAACAAAAGTAATCAGTCTGATGAGTATGCTCGTGTGGACCTCGAACTTGTCCAGGTTTTGTGGTACTGAAGTATGCCATTGATGGATTGAATTTAATTTCCTGGTCACCTCTCCACAACTCAACAGTCAGTCCACGCTGATCTTTATTAACGGTAAGTGAGACAACCTTAACTCCAGGAATCTTTGACATATTTGTGTCAACAGTGTTCATAAATCACCACGGATAATTGCTGTACTTGGGAAAACTTCTTGATGTCTAGACCATAGGTTTAAGTATCCAAAATGCCCAGTATCCCATATAAAATCAGATATTCCAGTGGAAATTTGCGTAGCCTTTAGTCCATTTGCAATGCACTGGTCAGTGATTGTGTTTCCTTGATGTTCAAGTTCATAGCAATCCTGCCTTGTTTGAAGATGGTCTTTTGAAAAGTAAAGCTTCCTTGCTAGTGAAGTCTTTATACAAAGACAATTCGATCTTGCATGAAATTTCCACTCGGTTGATAGTTGAGAACAGCATATACCAACGTCGTGCATTAAAACATTATGAATAAAATGAACAATGAAATCTTTTCTCATTGGTATTGCGTCATCAGTAAGCCAAAATATAACATCGCTTGAATCTTCACATGATTTTATTCTGCCGAGACATACATCCTGGAATGCACCAAGGTCCATTCCTATGTTTTTTCTTGGTATATAATTGACTGAATATTTATTGCAAAGATTTTCAAATCTTATGTCTGGATAATCTCCATCATAGTTATGTATTATTGTAAACGTGACATCAAAACTTATGCAAACTGCCCAGCAGCCAAGCCATATCTCTAAATTATTTATACGATTGTACACAACAACAAATACCTCTGTCTTTGTCTTTCTAAAGAAACCCATACGGTCCACCTATTCCATCTCTCGGGGCGTCAACCGTCATCTTTTCACTGGCTGGAAGTTCCTGCCATCCACCAAATCCGTATGCGTTTTTAATATGGTGAACATGTATATCAGGATCATAGAACATATCAATGAAATTGCTTGAACAATCTGATGCAAAGAAGGCATCGTAATGACCATTCAATCTCTGGATATCATACCTGAATTTTATATGGTCAAGCACACTCCTGTGAATCAAAGTGCATCCCATAGTAATTCTATTTGTTTTTCCAAATTCATTTGCATCATTGAAATACTGATAGCAATTAGTATGGAGAACCTTTATTAATGATCCTTCCTGGGAAAAGTTTCCAGTGGAAACTCTCTTGAAGATTTTCTCCATTGTTGTCGGAATTAGAATAACATCTGACTCAAGAGACAGATACCATTCGCACATAGTATGCTTAAGGAAATAGTCCCGAAGCATGTTAGCTGAATCAGTTATGCGGCGATGAATGGAATCTATCCTGTTGTTATACTCGGACTTGCTAACATCAAGCCTTGTGTACTGCATCTTCCTGCATCCTGCATAGTACGGAGCCGCGTCTGCCTTTGAATTGCAAACGACCATAGACCTAGCATTTCCAGTGTAAAGGCAGATGGCATCCGAGAACTGCTTAGCTGCGTATCTTTTACAGATATGCGTTGGTGTTGCTATGAATATTTGACTTAGAAAATCTTTATATTCTGATTCGATTCCTTCTCTCATGCGATGCTCCTTATGCTAGACATGGAACTATTCAACGCCGATGCGAAGATATTCAGTTGCCATTTTTTTACCTATCATAACTTGATGTTGAGGTCTGAAAAATCTAAGCATGACATTAGCAATTGCAATAAACTGAACAATCCATACCTGGATTTGTGGGTACATGCGAACAAATTCAGTATCAACAACCGCTGCTGCTGCCGCAATGATTGCAGCAAGAAAGTTAAACCAAAAGACAAGCGATGTATACCACTGCTTACCGCCTGACTGAGAATTTTCTTCATCACCACCGTCACTTTTATCATCATCAACAGGTTTCCTTGGAATTAATTTTCCCATTTCTTGTTCCTCGTTATGGTAAGTGGTTTGTTGAAGCTAATTCATTATCACTCTCCAGATTAATCCAATGAGTGAAGCAATGACTGGAACAGCGAAAGCAACAAACAATCGAATGATTGAAGTCATTGTTTCCGACTGTATTTTAATTCTCTCTTCAGCAAGTGTAATCCTTGTCGTAATGCTTGGACCAGATATTTCGTCGAAGGCAGACAAAACAGGAATAAGCATTGTTTTCATTTGTATTACTTCCATAAACAGGTTTGTGTTTTCTCCTGACGATTGTTCATGTTTTGCTTTGCTGCCAACTTCCCCTTTCCCCACACTAACTTCGCCTTCTGCTCCACCCTGTTCTGGATTCTTGCCGATTCCAGGCTCGCAAGCCCTGGACTCAAAATCGAATTCTACTTCTTCATTAGGCATTAATTGACTCTTCGACAAAAGAGCTTATCTCTTGAGCCGAAGACTGGTCAATTGTAATGTTCAGAACCTTGATATAAGATACAGAATTTGCTCTCTGTTCCTTATTCAAAAACATTCTCCCAGGCTCAGTCATTCTATTCCGAACAAGTCTATTCACAAGTCTTCGGTTGTTCTTAACTACGCGAGAAGAATCTCGCGTAAACGATTCAGACGTTTTCAGTGAACGCTTCTCTCGACATTCTTTAATAATCGAGATCAGCACTTCTGCGATGCCGACAATTGTATCAACATCTATTGCACTGGTTGGATTCGCAATACCCCACTGTTGCGAATAACGATCTTTGAATGCTTGGATAGACATGAGTTCTGGATTCCTGGGCAAGACGTGAATCTAAATAAAAGGCCAGCATGATAGACATAATGCCATGCCATTATGAAATGTCATGCTGGCCATACGGATCAGCTAGTGTCTAACTACAACACGTTGGCGAACAGATTGCCTTGGGGTGAAAACGCGTTGACGAGGCATGGCAATTTTTTGGCGTTGTACCACCTGCTGCACGCACGCCTGCTGCTGCTGATGCTGCACGAACACTTGCTGCGACAAGACTGGCACGGCAGAAAGGTATGCAACCTGCTGCTGGAAAACAGGTTGCGCACATACCTGCTGCTGGAAAACAGGTTGCGCACATACCTGCTGAACAATATGCTGCTGAAAAGCATCGCAGCCTTTCGCCAAGTTTCCACTGGAAACAATAGCAAGAGAAAGCGCAGCAGCAAAACTAAACAGAACGACTTTCATGACTCATCCTCCTTAAAGAAAACTAGACCTTAAACTTATTGCTAATAAGATGTATCGGGTTTCTTTGGCTCTTGTTGCGGTAATGGTGATGGAATTAGCTTTGTTGTTGGTGGTTTTGGCACAAGCTCTGCTTCATTCGCTTGCGGCTGCTGATGCTGATAGGCAGCAGGATTACTGTAGTCTTTCGCTGTATCTATAATAGGATTGATCTGGTCAATACTAAGCTTCTGGCCATCCTTTGGCATCTTTCCAGAGATAACAACTACGGCAATTCGATTCCAGTCAATTTCAGCCCTAAGCTTTTGTCCATCAAAGAAAACAACAGGCTCTCCGCTAGGCCATTTTCCAGATGAGTTTCCAGTGGAATGACATGAGGCGCAATGCGAACGAAGAGTCGAGATTGCATTTGGATTGATGCCAGGATTATTTTGAGTCAGTGATTCAGTCTGGCGAAGTTCCTGTACCATCTGCCTCATTGCCAAAAGAAATTCTTCTTTGGTTAAATAACTAGAAGACGAGTCTCCTGATGGCTGTCCTGGATTTTTATTTCTGTTATCATGTCCTGTATTCTGCATTCCATTCATTAAATTATAGCTATAGTAGTAAGGCTGAACAGGTACGGTTACATATTGTTGAACAATAGGAACTGAAACAATTTGCTGCTGCTGAAATGCCTGAAACACAGGCTGCGTTGCAGCACAGTAGCCAACAATAACTACTGTGGCAATAAAGACCGTTAAGATAATCCGTGATTTCATCTTACTCTCCTGATTGGTTGTGGCTGTGGTTGTGGTTGTGGCTGTGGTTGTGGCTGTTGTTGTGGCTGTGGTTGTTGTTGTGGCTGGTTTTGCTTTCCGCCATTCAGGGAAATGTCAACACTATTCAAAACAGGTGGCTCTTTTACTTCAGCTTGTATCGGCGTTTGTTTTGAGAACGCAAGTAGCACCATGACATTTTGAAAAATATTTTCCCAGACATCCCTTGAGATAGGAGTTTGCTTGTCCTTTCCGAACATTGCCATAAGCCTAAAGCTTGTAGATACTCTTACCGCTTGCTCAAGTCTATCAACTGTTACACCGCATTCCAAAGCAGCTTGTTCCTTGGTAAGAAAGCTATAGTCGTACCTATGTACAATAGAACGAAACTGATCTGCATTTGTAACAGAATCCAGTTCGTTGCATAGCGCAACATTGAACGAATAAGTTTCACTGTCTTCTCTTATTTTTTTTGCGTATGATGTATCATAAAACCTTCTCAATTTTTCAATAATCATTGGATCGTAAGATTTAATATCTATTGTCTTCTGGAAATGGATTGACGGAAGACTAACAGGGATATTCATACCTGACCGATGACACCATATGCAGCTTTTTCCATTGTAAACCTGCGGATCATACCTATTCATTGTATCTCTGACACCAAGATTTGGGTCTGCTTTTGGAACTAAATTACCATTAGCACCTGAAATGTAATAGCCTTGCAGCCCATTTGGGATCTGAAAGATCGCCTCATGTCCATCTGGCTCATATATAATCTCATCTGCCTTGTATTGAGAACGAGCATTCGATGGATCAATAAGATTTTCTATTGGGTCTTTGATAATATATTGTGTTTTTCCAGTCTTTGCATCTTTTCTTATGGTGTCAGCATTAGTAAAAAAATCATCAGTGATATGAATATAATCAAGAATACCGTCGTAGCGATGTAGTCTCCTGCTACGCAGCGCAACATAACTCTCTTCTGAACCAACAGCAGCCATAAATTCACGCTCTATTTTTGCAGATGCTCCTATCTGAAACTGAAAAAATTTATGTACTTCATCTGATGTCTTAGGGATACCAGCAGGGTTTCCACTGTAAAGAAGTGCTGAGTAGTTTGGTTCTATGAATGCTTTTGAAAGAAACCATTCACTTCTAATTAGAATCTTATTTGTTCCTGTCATCTGTGCAATTTCTGGATCATTTATATGGCGAAAGTAAATATCTTTCGCAGCAAACCATTCCCATGTTTCTGTCCTTATATTATAATTAGTTAAATAGAATCTAATAATTCTTCCGTTAGTGTCAGGTACGAACTCTGCTTGTGAAATAGATGAAGAAGTGCTGATTGAATTAAGACCAAATGAAACAATGCGATTTGTTAATTCCCAAGAGTTTAGCTTCTTTGATTCTGTAAGAGGTAATCCTATGCTATTAGGATCATGAAGTCGAACTAATGGCTTTTTGTTTTCATCATATCTAAATTTTACAAATTCAGCTTTTGTACTTTCCAGTGGAAAGAAACCGCTTGTCATGTATCTAACGATTGGCCTTAACTCCGGGCTTAGAGTTAGTAAATCTTTTTTTACAATCTCAATTTCACCTTGCAGGGTTATCTCATACAGCTTAACTGGTAAGACAGAATCAACTGTATTAATATTATTTTCTAGGTCCATCACCAGTGGCTCTAGCTGTCCGAACGAAACTGATCCTGCCAAAAGCAGGTAAGCTATGACTTGCTTCATTGGATTTTACTGTATGGATTTCTGGATGATTGGAAGGGCGCGACGCGCCCGGTTATTCAGTATCGAATCCGTAAACCTTACCGTTAATTTTAACAGTAATCTCTTCGATGTGAATATTGCCGTCGTTTGGATTTGGTGTCTCTGTTGGAATAGGTTTGATACGAGAGCCATCGTATCTAGCCTGTAGTCTCGGAATATCATCAGTCATGTTTGGTAGCTGGACAGATGAACTATAACTTGGTGCCATGAGTGCTGCCTTGACTCTTGAATGAACAAGACCAAGGCCATGACCGAGTTCGTGGTTTACTACGTTGGCCAGAACGATACCCATTGTTGATGGGGCTACTTCGTAAACCCACCTTTCAGAAATATCAAGCTCCATCTTGCAAGAGCGAACCCCATCAACAGGAAGTTCGCACTGAGCAAGAATGGATGATGGTCCGTCTAGTCTGTTTCCATATACATTAATGCAATACTTTTCTTTTTCTGAAGAAACGCGAGTTAGATTCAAATTTGAATGCTTGCACCAATCTGTCTCAAAGCATCTCTTGATAATCTTATCAAAAAGACCTTGCTCCATGTGCAGCATCTCTGATAATCCAGGGTGAATAAAGTAATCTACTTGATAGTATTCACCAACCTTGCGATCCCAGTGCCATAAATTAGAAGCAGACTGCACCATCTTATCTTCTGTTACTCCGCATCTAGGAACAAGCATTCTTCCTGCTGTTTTTGGTCCAATGTCTCCGTTTGGAATAATTCCATTGTCTTCCTGAAACACCTTGACTGCATCTTGTATTTGATCTTCAGTTGGATTTTCTATAGGAAGATATCCAAAATGCTTCAGGAAGTCGCGGGCAAATTCAGTGTTAATGATTGTACTAATACTCATAACTGTAGTCCTGTTCTGTTGGTTGTTGAGGTTCTAGTTCCCACCTGTTCACGGAATCAGGGCATTTTTCTTTGTTGATGCTTGCCTTTAGTTCAACATAGCAACCGCAAATCCAACATGCCTCTAGTGTATCATCGAAGTGCCTGCATGATAGGCATGTTGATATTCGTTTTGTTTTTCGATCTAGTGAAGAAAAGTAATCCTTGTCGTGAAACAAACTGGATAACCAAATAAAAATTCTAGCAAGATTTTTCATTATGTTATATTCCACCAGACTGATTGACTGCCGCAGATGGATTGCTACTGGTTGCTTATCGCTTTCTTGATCTCCTCTATACAGATTTTTTTAATTTCAGAAGGACCACCACCCCATGCCTCTAAAGAATTGAAGATATGATTCTGCCTTGATTTTATTTCAAGAGATACGCTTATCCAATAAAGAGCAGCACTGAAATCCTTTTCGTTGTAATAAAGTCTTGCTAAATGCCACGATGGTTCACGGTGGTCATAGGCCATTTGATGTGCGTCTATTAAAATCTTGATTGCTTCTCTTCTTTTCCCTTTACTGACGTATGCTTTTGAAAGCATAATCATGCAGTCCATTTTCTCAGCGTACCAAAAATCTTTCTTGAATGTCAAATACTTTTCAGCAATAAGTATTAGATTATCCCAGTCGCCTCTGTAATAATACTCCCTAGCAAGGTAGTAGTGATGCCTTGGTATTGATTCTTCTCTACAGGCCGTAATAAGCATTGGGAGATATGAATCCCTTCCTACATTATTATCTGGTGCATGAACGGTAAGGGTATTCTGTATTGTCTTGCTGGTTTCAGCGACTCCACAAACCGGCGAGACATATTCATGCACTGCATATTTCCACTGGAAAGAATTTCGTGCGTGAATCCAGCTTGCGTTGTATTCAGAACCCTGGTCGTTAAACAGATACCACAACCTATTTATGTCATTGTCCCATTCATTCTGTACAATGCCATACCATCCAGTGACCATGACTTCATCAAGGTCAAGCTTAACACATATATCTACATCTGATGGAACGAGATACATTGCCGTGTTCCTTGCGGCATCAAACCTCCAGGGAACAATGCTAATCTGATATACCTCTAGCTGTGGATATTTATGCTTCCTTTCGTTTAGCAAGTCAATTGTTCCATCAGTGCTTCCAGTATCGCAAACAATAATGCAGTCAGCGTCCTTGATGGATTCAAGGTATCTATCTACCATCTTAATTTCATTCTTGCAGATAGAATAAACTGCTATTTTCTTTCCTGACACATTCTCTTTTCTGATACTCTTTGAAAAGTCTGGGATTAGATGATGCGGGATTGTCACCCCATTGTTGCTAGCCCACTTTAGTTCAGTGTCTGTAATGCAAACAGAACCAAACAGTTCATTTCTAAGTTCAAGATATGTTACAATAGACTGTTCTTTGTATTTACTTGCATCTTCTGCGGTAAGGGTTGAGTGAGATTGCTCACGAAGATGTACTGATATTGCTCTTGTTGACATGACATGATTGTCGCCGTGCAGCGTCATGCAATCAGCGTAGTAATTATCAACAAACCAGAACTTTAGCTTATCTGGAAAGTAGTCATCAAAGTTCCTTGTTCTGTTAATCTCTCTTACCGCTTTAAGATTGAATAGAATACTCCATCCTTTAATATGCTTAGCAACAAAGCGGCCCTCTTCCCATCTTGCAAGATTGTCGTATCCATCGTAGAACTGCTCGCATTCTTCTATTGGGCTTGTAGATAAAGCTCCTGTTGATTTTAATCCATCAATCATTTCGTCAATGCTGTGTCTGTGGTATATCACATCATCATTTGAGACAATTACATACTTGCATGTATCACAGGCAAGCGCATTGTTGATTGCTATTTTTGTTACTGTATTGTAGCTGAAGTCATCACATTCATAAGTCTGGATATCATCGCCGCCAACAAGACAAAAGATTTTCTTTTTTACTGTATCAATTAAGTAAATCTTTGATTCGTATGGCGTGTGTGGTGGCTTCAGTGTCTCTGCACACCGGTTAGCCATATCTATAATTGCCTTAGTCTTTCCAGTGGAAACTATATAGGCGTGCAGAATCGTTGGATGTTCTTGCATTTCATTAGTCTCGGATTGCGGGAATGATTGGATGGATGGATGGATGGATTTATACAGTTAATCAAAGTAACCGTTGATATTGATAATTCCTCTGAATTTTGATGAAGCTGTTGCTGTAGCAATTGGCATTTTTAGGATAACAATAATGTATGTTCCTGGTTCACATATTACTGGTGTCTGGAATGTGACGATAACTTTATTTTGAGCAACAGTACCTACCGCTGCGCCAATAGCAAATGATTGAAGACCAAGCGGTATCACCCTCCTTTGCCTTACGCCAGAAGTTAGAGAATCTGCTGTACTTAGATTTAATGATGTTTGCCCTACACCAAGAGACCACTGAAGGACTGTAGCTGTTGTTGCAATTGCAGCTCCTGTATTCATCGTGTCTATCATAACTCCTGTGATTACTGCATTTCTTCCTGGAGAACCAGCACCAAGAGCAGGGACTAAGTAAGCAAATAATTCGTAGTCAGTTTCAGCAGAAGCTACCGCAATGAAAGAAAACTGCCCTCCTAGTGTTGCATATCCTGCTGCCGTGTTACTAAGTGTTGCATCTGCTGGAACTGTGCTATTTACATAGTTCGCAGAAAGACCAGAAACTGCTGCATCAGGAGCATTGTAAAGGCCATTTCCTGATAATACTTGGTTTTCTGCCCACCCATGAGATTGAGCTAAGTCTCCAATGCTTACCGAAATGGATGAAGCTTTAATTTGTTGCACGCCACCGGCTGCACCATTGTTTCTTTGCAATAAGCTTACCGGCATACTCATTGACATGTACGGCATACTGGCAGCAGCAGGTTTTTCAATTTCTCCATATAGAACATCGTCAATCCAGAACTGAACTACTTCAGGTGAAATAACAATTAAATAATGATAATTTGTTCCAGCAATAGGTGTCGGCAGTGGAGTCGTTATATCACCACCAGCATTGTAATTTATTACACCCTCTAGCCCACCGCCTCCGTTCAACCTAAAGAATGCACCATCAACAGGTGAAGTTGTTGCGCTTGTGCAATTGAATAATCCAAAACAACAAATTGAATTTGCTTGAGGCGAATTAAAGTATTGTATCCATCCTTCACAATAAAGAGGAAAGCTTCCTAGATGCCTAAATGTCCTGTATGTCTGCCATAAAGCTCCTTGTCCTGTTGTAACAGAGCTTCCATTATTTAATACAAGAAAGCCGCCAACTAAAGCAACAGTCATTCCAGTTGTTGTTATTCTATATTTACTTCCATTAGAAATAGTATGATTATATATATCTTGAAATAAAATGTTATCAACACCGACACGACCTCGATAGTCCAGGCTTGCATCAAGCAATTTTCTTCTCTTTGATAAGCCCAGTATACCATCATGCTGTTCAAGCATCATAGTAGCATAGCCAGCTTGTCCTTGAACTAGAGGGAGATTTGCTTTAATGTTTCCATCTACATCAATTGGATTGCTGATGATTGCCATTTTTTTTCCTTGTTCTATTATGGTTGAACCATGAAATGAAATTTGAAGTTACCGGAAACTAAATCAGTACAGCTCCAGTAAATAGTAAGAGTCGAACTGTCTGTAACTACACCATAAGCATTGATATGATCCATGATACACTCATCGGCATCAGGCTTTCCAGTGTAAGGTCCAGCAGATTGATTGACAACTACTATCCCGTTATCAGGGTATCCTGCGCCAGTAATAGTAAATGATCCTTCTGAGGCTGGTGTTAATCCGAAATCTTTCTCGTATGTTGACCATCCATCAGGTCCAGTTGGTCCAGTGGGACCAACTGGACCAGCAGAACCAGCAGAACCAGCTAGCCCTGTGCCTCCCGTGCCTCCTGTTTGGCCGGTTGCACCTGTTGCACCGGTCGGACCGGTAGGTCCGGTCGTTCCGGTTGTCAAGCAGCACGGTCCTGTCGGACCGGTCGGTCCTGTCGGTCCTGTGCAGCACGGTCCTGTAGGTCCTGTCGGTCCTGTCGGTCCTGTCGGTCCTGTCTGGCCTTTATTGCATGGGCCATGACATAGACTTGCTGCGAATCCAATGTCGCCGACCAATGCAATGTTGTCATCTACATCAACGTGAACCCTGTCTCCTATGATTGCAACTACGTTTCCTTGGCTATACTTTCCAGAATTAAGACCAAAGCAAACTACCTCACCTACATACCATCTAAGCGTAATTGCAACTGCACTGTAAATTACCACATCTGGTTTGAATTCCAGTACCAATCCAGCAATTCCCTCTAGCGTACCAGCTTCGCAGGCATCATTTCCTTTAGGTCCGGTTGGACCTGTCCTTCCTGTCGGACCGGTTGGGCCGGTTGGACCTGTCCTTCCTGTTGGACCGGTTGGACCGGTTGGACCGGTTGGACCTGTTGGACCGGTAGGTCCGGTTGGACCGGTAGGTCCGGTTGGACCTGTCGGACCGGTTGGACCGGTTGGGCCGGTTGGACCTGTCGGACCGGTTGGTCCGGTTGGACCTGTCCTTCCTGTCGGACCGGTTGGGCCGGTTGGACCTGTCCTTCCTGTTGGACCGGTTGGACCTGTCGGACCGGTTGGGCCGGTTGGACCGGTAGGTCCTGCACCTGGGAAAAAAGAGCCTAGAGTTATAGGTATTCTTTTTATTCCAATACTTCCGTGGTTAGACCAAGCCATTCCAACAATCTTATACTCGTCAGACTTCCAGCTTGGGTTAATTCCAGTTACAGAATTTCCTGTAACCATATCAAAAACAACTGGCTGGCCATTAGTAATAACGCCAGTTGCGTTTGTTCCGTCATAGTTAGCGTAAGCCCATACCATACCATTTTCAACAGCAGACCCGTATAGATACGACGGGATTCCTCCTGAAATAATGCTTATGTCATTAATTGAAACAGGATCAGAATTCACCATGAAGTTATGCAGATCAAGCAGCGACTTTATTTTACGACGAGTCGCTGCGTCACTCGCTCCTTGGTAGGAGTATGTGAACTGATTGTATTGAGCACGAGTAAAATGCTTGTCTGGCATAATATCTAGTAAAAAGTTTCCACCATTCGGGGAAAGGTAAACCTTTCCACTGGAAAGTAACCTACGCACTACCAGTAACTACAAGAATCTCACCAGCAAGAATCTCGCCTGACTTAAACTGCGAAGGTATAACCTGAACCATTGCAGAGTTATGGACTCCACCATAAGCCTGTGAAACATGAGTGCTATTCATGTTTGATTCTGGTGAATCGTGTGCGATCGGCACTGCCTGCTTGACACGCGCTTGTCCAAGCAAACCCTTGGCTGTTCTACGAAGATGATCTGCTTGGCGTTCATCATCGGTCTTAAACGCAATCCTGCGAACTGGCTGCTGTATGACTCTAATACGATCATTGTTGTAAGCATTCGTAAAATTGATCGTTTCATTTACGCCTTGCTTTGAGTCAAAGGTAATGTTAACACTGTCAACAATCCCACTTGGATAAAACCCGGAAATTGTTGTGAAAGAAAGAGAGCCGCTTGCTGTAATTGATTCGTGAGATAAGGCATCCTCGGATATTTCTCTTGCGATATCATTTGGATAAACATCGTTATCATAAGAAGATGTCTTGAAGTCAACAGCCATGATTGACTGCTCAACACCATAGATGTAACGCCTTCTTAATTCAGGAACACTCTTGATGATTGGCCTTGATCGTGGAATGCCTGAATCATCACCAGAATATCTATGGTACATTTCACTATCAATAGACAAAAGCACATAGACTTTATCTGGGACAGAAAACCAAAATGATTCATTTTTAACTTTATTCTCAAGGAAATATGCAAGATACTTTCTTTCACTGAAATTCAATATAGCTTTATATATTTTATTATGATCGCCAGATAATCCTTTTGAGATTGATTCCTGTATTTCTAAAGATACTCCATCATCTATGATAGAAAATTCACCAGCCTCAAAGAAATCTTTTTCAAGTACGCCTTTTGAATTAAACTTCCTTGATGTTGCTTTTACAAGGAACTGTCTACCAGAATCGCTAACTAGGCTTTGTGATATTGGATTTACAGTATCTTTTTTTTCTTTATCTTTAAGCCAATGTATGTTTTCAATGTAGCCAAATAGTTGTCCCTTAAATTCAAATTTTTCGTCAAGTATTCCAAAAAGTCTTGTCTTTTCAGAGGAAAGATCCTTTAACGGAGTTCCAAAATCAACTACATAAGACTTAAAGCATACGTTCTTGATATAATCTCCAATCGTCATTTCATTTATTTTTCTTCCTCCTAACTTTTTATCATCAGGCTCACGATATGGGACACCAGTTGAGCCAAGAAGGTCAGATTCCGTAAGACCTTTGGAAATTAGAAGTGATGAAAGAGCAAACCCTGTTTGGTTAATTATTTTGTCAGTCCAAGCTTCATAGTTCCATAACGGATAACATGGATACCATGCTTCATGCTGGTTCCTGCTTCCTATAACATGAACAATCCTTCCTGATTCGTTTAATTCTGCCCCAATGTTTCCACTGAAAAATCCTTTCATTTCACATGGATCAAAATTACCAGCAAGCATCTTCTCATCAAACTCATTGTCAGGAACTCCGCGTGAAGTAATGTGCATGTGGAGATCACCCCAGCATGTAAACTGCAAATTTAATTTACTGCATATAGTGTCGATCCAATCAATCACCTTGCCGCCATTTGGATTAAAGTCAAGATTATTTGGATATCCCTCCTTTAATCTTTGGTCAGCATACTCAGTTGCAGAATAAGTAAAATCATACCTACTTGCAAATTCATTAAGCAATGTCTTGCCTGAAAGCAGAGGCATATCTTCAGTTGAAATTTCGTTGATTGGTTCCTGTATTTCCTGTTCCTTACTGAAATCTTCTATTGATTTAAGAGAGTGAGTGTATATTGGTGTTTGATTATACCATCCATCGAATGGGATTATATGATACCAGTTACCGTCTTGATCCATCATATTATATTGCGCTGCGTAGATTTCGTCATGCAATCTATCACGCATATCAACAAGAGATATTGTAGTGCTACCGCCTGACTGCATTGTAAATGATCTCTCGACCTTAACGCATATTCCATGGAATACAGACTGACCTACTTGTATCTGGACATTCTCTCCTGCTCTTGGAGTTGATACACTTGAGTAAGTTATAGTACCCCTTGCTGCTGATGTTCCATGAACATAACCGAACTCAGCTTTCTCTGGACATATTACGCCTCCGAATGTCCTTGCGCTTGCCCGCGAAGCTGCTGGTATAGTTGACGGTGAGTACAGGCTGTAGCTTCGATTGTATGAACGATTAGCCATAATGTAACCTATTGGATAAACTCAGATTTCTTAAAGATGTTAGTTGCTGCAAATCGTTCATGAGGAATGTAGTGAACAGGAATTTCAAAAGACCCATCTGGTGATGGTGTTATCCCACTAGCAATTCCTGTGTTTGTAATCCTTAGATATCCAGTAGGATGAAACACATCGTACTCTCCCGGGTAGGCAATTGCACCTCCATATATGGAAATCATTTCGGCATGTACTGTTACCATCTGGGCCTTTCCAGTGGAAAGATGAATGACAGATGGAGACCTTCTTCTGCGTACACTGATTGCCGATGGTGAAAATTTGAATGTACCGCCAAGGCCGTATATAGTGCTGGCTGGCTGCCCTGCTGCGTGTTGTGCAAATACGTCAGGCATTTCTAGTCCAATGTAATAATTGATGATCCACCTCGATGCACAACATTGTTCATATCCTTGACTGTTGCAATCACAAAGTAAACATCATCTGGCCTTGGATTAACTGTGTCTATCGACAAGTAGTAAGAGTTCTGTCCAAGAGAGTTTGATAGTCCAGACTTTGATGCAACAGTACCGCTTGAATCAAATATCTGTACGCTACAGTCTCTTATGTCTTGAGGAACACCATTAAGTTCCATGAATACATTGACTCTTATGATCTTTGCTTCATGATCGTATGCGCACGAAGTAAATACCTCCCTAACTGAAGTAGGTACTACCTCTACTGGTGCATCGCCATCAGAACCGCCAATTTGAAATTCGTGAGACTGAGTTATTGGCGATGAGTCGTCATGCCTGACTTGTGCGATCTGCACATTGGTAGATAGAGAGTGATTTTCTATTACAGAAATAGGTATTACCGTTGTCCATATTCCAGTATTTACTGTCCCACCTTCTGCTTGTTGATGATCCAGATTAATGCTGCCTTCAAGAAGAACGTCACCTGTTTTGAATTTACTGTCATTAAAATCCATAGCAGCAAGTGTTCCGTCATTCAATAGCTGAAATAATCGGAGAACCGCGTTTCCAGTGGAAAGAGGTTCTCCAATAATATCAGTAAGCTGACATCGAATCATCAGATTTCCAACTGATTGGCGTATGATAATTCCGCTGCTTGGCATGATGAGTTATCCTATCTTGATTTCTTCTTGTGTTCTGAACGCAAAGATTCTTGTGTTATCTTTTCTGGATGTAAAGATTTCGCCTTTCGGAATCTTTGATCCTGATACTGAAGTAATGCTGACATCAACTGTTGGATTATTTATGATACCCTTTCTTACTTGAACCCACTCAGATGCAGTATTGTCTCTGAATATCATTCTAATCTGCATGTATATTGAGTTCCCAAGAACTGGTAATCCAACAAGATGTCCTTCTCTGAAATGAAATGTGAAGTTAGAAAACTTCGTATAGTTGCCATCTAACTCTGGTGAAATCTTAACTTCGTATCGGCTGAAGCCACTTGGTTGTGGATATGGACTAGGGACATGAATCATAACTACTCCGCCACCAAGGTGTGCTGCAAGAGCAATCAACTCACCACTTGGTATATCTGGTCCAGTTGGTCCAGTTGGTCCAGTTGGTCCAATTATATCAATAGGAACTTCTGTTTTTACTGATACACCAAAGCCAAGCGTAACAATAAAACCTACGTTACCAAGATGCCTTCCTTGGTAGCTTCCAAAACCTAGTGTAGTTATGTTTGATGGCATTGATAAGACTGATTGATAAGATTGATTTTATAGGTTGGGGACAATGCCAATGTTATAAAACTTGACTACACTAACAGAAACAGAACAGTCATCGTAATCAAGTTCTTCATCGCCACCTGGCATTTCTATTCCTCCTGGCTCAATAAGGAAATTAAGCTCTTCTGATAATATCTCCCTTGCTTTTAATATTGTTGTTGATTTAACACTGAGAGAATATGTAATTGTTTGCCCTGAAGAATTCATAAACTCAATTGTTCTAGTATTACAATAAGGCTGATCCTTTATGATAGGGTTATTGTGAATACGGTTGTACCTAATCTTTCTTGAAAGCCTTATCATTTGAGTAGTGTAATATTTAAGTTTTACTTCAAACAACGCATAGTTCACCATTGTTGCTTCTTGAATCTTGCATCCACCAGTTATACAGTAAGCACCAAAAACACCATACGACAGAAATCTGTCTTGCGTAAATGCAACTTGAATTAAATCTATCTTGTTCATTAACCCTGCATGAGTATCAGCAAACAGAAAACCTGATAGTGTAATAGATGCTTCTGTTGCAGATTCATTTATTGATGGTGGTGAATATTGTGAATCTTTTGTTGGGGCAAAATCCCTGCTCCACTTTGGAGTAGTTGAAAAAACATATCCTCCATAACTGCAAAGTATTGATAGATTTAATTCAGATTCTTCAAAGTAATACAACTCAATGGAATATGAACCAGAAGCTGACTTACCATGTTCGCTGTCCTCTGGTTCTTCGTAAGCGTTAATCCATATTTTCTTATTTGAATAAATGGTTTGCGAATCTTGAACATAAGTGAATGTCGTATCGTTATCACCAACATTTGACCTTAGAGTTTCATATAATGCCATGACTTCTGAATGATCGTCGCCCTCTATAAATCCAGAAAGATTAATTGTGACTTTCTTAAATGATGCACCTTGGTCATCATTACGAACAGTCGAGAAGCTTCTCGAAACCAATGGGAAATTGGCACCAAGAGAAACGCCTCCTATTGTCATTGTTGTTGCCATTCAGGTAAACCTTTCTACTTTCCACTGGAAACTTTTCACTGCTGAACAGCAGGAAATCTGCCTTCAATATCAACACCAGGGATATTGCGTATCTTTTCAGAAATAGACATTACTTGAGCCATTAACGAATCACGCAAATTTGTCATCTGAACTACTGATACGTTCTGGAACTCATCGACAAGTGCTCTCATGTTTACGTCGTCAACATTAACATTTATTTTGTTCATTTCATGGTCTGAAAATTGTTTGAAACCTTGACCCTTCCATTCATCCTTTCCTTCAAATATGTTGGATGCCCCTGCATCCACAATTGCCTGTTCGTTTCTTTGTTGTACTGTTAATGGATTTCTATTTCTTTTATTAAGTTCTGCTTCAGCTAAGTCAAGTTCTTTATTTCTTGGTCCAATATTCACTCCAGCGAATAAACCATCTTTGGCATTATGATCAAAATCTTTAGCGTATGCTCCAAAATTTTCGTTTAGTATTTTATTGTCTTCTGCATTTGCAAAGAACTGTTGCTCTTCAGTAATCTTAGCATTTGGATTCTTCCTAAAGTAATCTGCCTGCAACAAAACTTTTAATTTGTCTTCATTAGAAAGAAGGCCAAGGCTTTTCATTGTCTCTTCATTCTGCTTCTTCCTTTCTTTTGTTATCTCAGTTTCTAGCTCATACTCTTTTTCAATTATAGAAATACCAATCTCTCTATTTCTATTTGCTAAATCTGAAACTTCCTTCGCGCTGGCCTGTGCGAGAGCAATGTGCTCTACTTCAGCAAAAGCACCACGGGGATTTCCGGCTATTGCCTTTCCATTACGGTTAAGTTCAATCAACGTCATTGCCATGCGTTTTTTATTTAGGTCTTTTTCGCCTTCCATTACAGAAATTTCTGCGAACCTACCACCACCGCTTAATCCTTTTTCTGAATTCTCCAATATTTTCTTCTTATTTTTCGCATTGTATATCCTATCTGATGCCTCCAGAATTTTAGTATAAGAAGATGTTTGGTCAGCTATTTTTATCTTTTTTAATTCTTGCCTTTGCTTAACCAATGCTTCTGTTGTATCCTGAATTACATCAGTAAGCTGCTTGAACCTTCTTGTATCAGATTCATTTCTTAGTCCAATCAGAGATTCCTTAGCTAAGTCCTGTGAAACAGTTAAATCTTTAATAGAATTTTCTAGCTGTTTTACTTGAAACGCAGGACCATCAAGACCTAGATCTCCTCCTTGCTTATCAAATTTATTGAATTTGTTTAGAATTCCCTCTGCTCGGGTTCCTTTATCTAGGAAAACCGTTTTGTTATCTTCTAACAGCGTTTCTTTATTAAGGTTCTCTTTTGTTTTACGAAGTGCCTCTAACTCAACCGCTGCTTCGCGTGCTCTTACTTTCTGATCTCCAAGTGCTTTGTTCTCTTCATTTAGCTGTTTTTCTAATTTATCAATTTTTTCTTGTGTTCTTTTAACTTTTGAATCCGCGCCTCCAAGCGTCCATCCATGGCGTTTCATGTTGTCGGCATCATCTTGCTGAAATGCTTTTTTTTGTTTCAGTATTTTAATCTCCTTTTCTTTCTCATTAACTCTCTCTTGAGACTTAGGAACTGACTCGGATTCTGCCTTAACCTCTAATTCCTTTGCCTTAATTGCAGCATCTGCATCTTTCTTGTTCTTATCTCTTGACTTCTTTTTTGCAGAATCAATTTCTTCGTTCGTATTTGGTACTTTGCCACCAGCACCAGTTCCTCCCTCTTCTTCTCCAGCCTGAAGCCTTTTTACCCTTTGTTCAATTTCAGCCCTTCGTTTTATTGTTTCAGGAGTTTTACCAGTTTTCTTTTCTTCTCTATTTAATTCTGCAAGAGCATCGAGTTGTTCATTAAGTGCATCAGTTAATGCAGCAGTTGCTCTTGCTCTTCTATCAGCAGCCTCTGCTGAATTCCTCATGGATTCAAGCAATGCTTCGTTCTCTGCTCTTGCTCTAGCTGTAGAGTTTGCGAAACGGTCGTAAACATAAACTAATGCACCGACAATAGCAGTTAAGCCAAGAGCAATCAAATTCATTTTACCGAATGTTCCAATCAATGCCTGCAATGCTGTTGAGCCTGTAGCAAGTTCTAAAGCAAACCATTGAAATGCTACACCAACTTTAAGTACAGTCATCCTCATTAATGTTGCAGCAATAACAAATAATCCAATTTTTACCGGCAATGCTCCAAACGCATTTGCTAGTTTCAAAAGTCCTTCTACTGCGCTTACAACTGATTTTGCTAATGAACCTAGTCCAGAGCCTGTCTCATTTATAAGCTTTGTGAACTGCGCACTAACTCTACCCAATGTACTTTCCAGTGTAATTGAAGTTTGGCCAGCCTCAATTAATGCTGACCCGCTATCCCTCAGTGCCTTGGCTTCTGCAAGAACTGAATCAATAACACTATCAAGTGCTGACTGTAATATGTTTGCTTGACGAGCACCAGCTATGCGAACAACAAGCTGCCGCTTATCTGATTCGCTCATTTTGTCCATTGCTGATTGCAATTGAAGCAATACCTTTCCTAAACTCTTGCTCTCACCACTTAAATACTGTAATGAAATACCAGTCCTTTCCAAAAGATCAGAAGATGTCTCAGGCGAAACTAATCTTGATTGAATTGTCTTGAGTGCATTGCCAATCTCAGCACCAGTTCTTCCTGTTGTCTGTGCAATCAATGCTGTGGTTGCTAACAATTGCTCTAGCGATCCATTAGATTCTGCGTATACAGAACCAGCACGGCTGACTGACTGAAGTAGATCATCAGTGCTGACCCTGTACTTATTTGAAAGAGTGTTGGCTGAATCTAATGTAGGTAATAGTTGGTCAGCCCTTAGCTTAAATTGCAGACGAGCAGATTCAAGTAGTTCCGATGCCTCAACTCCACTGAGTTCAGCAATTCTTGTTGCAATAATCGATGCCCTTACAGATTCAAGAGCTTGAGATTTTGTTTGACCAGAACGAAGAAAGACAGAAGCGGATCGCTGTGCCTCAACAGCATCGACGCCATACACTGTAGAAAGTTCAATGATTTGATTTGTTAATAATTTCGCGCCTACATAATTTTCTTCAAATGATTTGCCTACTTCACCACCTACGCGAGCCAAGAAAACACTATTGGATTCAAGGTCTTTCATCTGACTTGCAGCAGATTGCATTAGGTTACTAAACTGGAATATAGCTGTTGTTGCTAAGAACCATAAACCAACCTTTGATACAGCAGAAGAGAATGAATCACCAAACGCACGGACTGCTTCTTTACCTGTTAAGATTTTACTTGTCATCTTACCAGTTGATGAATCTACCTTTGCAATTTCAACCTGGAAGTTTCCTGAGAATATGCTGCCAGATGTTTTTCTGAATTCAGTAACTGTTGATGTTAAGTTTTTTCCAGCTACAGTAAAGTTCTTTACTTGCTGACTGTATTGTGAAAATCCATCCTTTGCTAAAATTGCAGCACGACCAGAAGCTACAACTTCGCTGTTAGCAAGTTGTTGAATCTTTGCATTATCTTTTACTGCTTTTGTATTCGTATCAATTAATTTTGTTTTCTGATTTGTTAGTGTATTAAACCTAAGAACTTCTTCGCTACCATCAGATCGCTCTCGCCTAAACTCCTGGACCCTGCCAGTTACCTGTCTATTAGAACCAGAAACGACATTCTGCTTTACATCCTTTGCACTGGAAACTCTGAAGCCAGCAGCGGTAAGGGTAGATTCTGTTTGTGATAATCTTGTTTTTCTCGCGTTTACTGCATTTGTACGACGATCTGCTAAATCGTTTATTCTCTTCAATTCATTGGCATCTTTTTCTGCCTGCTTATCTGCTGCCTTCTTTGCATTTATAGATTGCTGCCACGGTGATGCGAATTGTGATGCTTTGTCGGCGTTTCGCTGTCCTTCTTTTTCAAGTGCATCACGATCTGTAGTAGCCTTTTTAGCAGATGCTTTATTTGCAGCAGCAGCTTTTGTAAAAGGTGATTCCTGCTTGTCATGTTTATCAGATTCTCGTTGGATTAACTTTTCCAGATCACTTTGTTCTTTAGCTTCTTTTCTTGAAGCATCTTTAACAGCTTCTTTTCTTGCAGCAACAGCTTTTGTAAAAGGTGATTCCTGCTTGTCATGTTTATCAGATTCTCGTTGGATTAACTTTTCCAGATCACTTTGTTCTTTAGCTTCTTTTCTTGAAGCATCTTTCTTTGCTTGGAGAGTCTTCAAAAAAGTAGATTGACTTTTTCCTTGTTTATCAATATCAATCTGGCTCTGTTTCTCTAAATACTGCCTAAGTTTTTCTTCTTCGGCAATATCAGAAACAGCCCTATTCTTTGCAATAGATCTCCGCTTATCTGCACGAAGATCAGTTGTTGTTTTCCGTCTGCTGCTTGGTAGACCGAAGTCTGTTTCATCTACTTCAGTGATTTCCTTTCCATCTCCTGTTACTACGCTTCGCTGGACAGCCTTTTTCCTTTGCGTTAATCCACCATCCTTGTCGAATTTATCTGTTCGTGTTTCCCTGATTTCATCTGCTGATAGCGTTGACTTGAATCCACCTTTACCAATTGTATTTGCTGTTGGTCCAGCGGATTTTTTCTTTCCACTGGAAACTTTTGACCTGTCTTCTTTTGTTAATCCAGCAAAAGCTTTTCCTGAAACCTTAATGATTTGTTTTAGACTTGAGATTGCTGCGACATCGCCAGTAAGATCAACTTTTATTCTTATTGGCGTTGCATTAATTTTTGCTATCGTACTTAGAATCTTATCAAGCTTTGTTTCAGCTATATGAAATCCCTTACCTTCTGGTGCAGGGACTTTTGTTCTAATCCATAGATTAGATTCTAAAGATTTTGCCATGTCTAGATTTCAAGGAGAATTATGCTGTCTATAATAAATTATAGCTAGCATAATTAAGTGTTACTTCAAAATCAAATGATCCACTGACGGCGATTGTGTTAGCGTCAGGAACAAAGTCATTCGGAATCGCTTGGAGTTTTGGAAACCTGATTCTTCTTGCCAGGAAGACTTCTTTATCGCATTCACAAACAGCATGAAACAAAGACCATAACTTATGTAGGTAGTGAGTTGTGTATATTGGCTTTGAATCTGAACGCGGGGAAACAATAATCAGTAGAACAGATACTTGGTATCTTGCTTCCTTTGCTGGAAGAGACGGGTTAATATTATTGCTGCATTTTAATATTAACGGATTGCTTGATGAGTTTGTCAAAAAAACCATAATTGGTTTCTGCGGAATAAGCAAGTTTCTTGGATCAAAAGAAACTTCCACTTCAGGAAAATCGAAATCAACATTACTTAGTTGGTGAGTCGATCCATCGAAATATTCCTTAATGACTTCTAATATCGAACGCTTTAAGTCAGCAGACATTGTTCCAATCATTGGCTCAGTGCTGGGTTGCGGAGGCATTAACTTGTCCTTTCAAATGTTTCTTTAATTGCTTTGTGAATTGCATCTTCAATGTACTTATCGTTGTTAAAATCAAGAACAACTTTCATGTATTCATAAAACGGACGGTAGTTTACAGGGTATGATTGTTGTCCTGCTGGTTTTATGAATGTATTAAGTTCTTCAGGCATTTCAAAATAAGCAGCATAGCTCATTTTTTTATTTGCTCCTTCTGGGGTTGCTACAGAAGGATCGGAATAGACTGCATAGCCTTTTGGATTATCTGAAATTGCTTCTGCTTTGAATGAGTTCAGCAAATTCATTGTTCTGTTGTATCCTCTAGGTGTGTAAGCATCATAGATTGTTCTCTGTATAAAATTTCTAACAAGCCTCTGTATCATAGATATGGTTGATGGAGATTGGAGACTTCTAATTGTCCTTGAATGAAGATACTTCTTCAAGTGATTTACAAATCTCTTGATTCTTTTTACTGGCCTTGGATTAACAAGGAACTTCATTGACAAATCACCTACTATCATAATGATTCCTCTATTGATTTTCAGACCTGTCCATCTTGGCAGGAATGACTTGACCAATCTGACCAATGCGAAGATTAAAAATTGAATAGAACTTTGAATTCCTAAGTGATGCTATTGGTACAGGTTTCCAGTGTAAAGAGTTTGGCAGGAAAGGATTCGATATTATGCGAGCAGAGTCGTACTGTGCATCAGTCAATGTGAACAGAGCAGAAAAATAAAATATGGAATCGTATTCTTCCTGAATTCCATATTGCTGAATTACAAAATCTTTCTTGCTAACATACTGGTGTAATGCCAGTGCTGTTATAAGAACGTCTTCCCATGCACTTGCTTCTGTGTAACCAAAGACTTCATTGTACACACCAGCAACGGGATTCCTGTATAAGATTCCAACGATGCAGGAATCCTGCCCATCGAGAATCTTTTCAAAATCAGAAGCAATCATTCTTGCTTCCATAGGAGATAGGAATAAACTCATTGATTACCTTCCTGTTTTTTTTGTATCCATTTTCCGAATTGATTCTGTGCTATAATAGTTTTCGACATTTCGGTTGACAATGTAATATGCCATCATTTCAGCCTTATCATTTTCTGGCAAGCTACGAAACTGTGACGGGTACATGTTCCAGAAATGACCAGCAGATATTTCATTGTATAAAGGCTGCATCGCAAGTGGCGCGGTGCCGCCTTCTGGTGTATATGGTTTGTAATTAGGTGGATAAACTGGATTTAGTTTTTCTAAAAAAAAAGTGTCTTGCTTGTATACTCAAAAACCTCATCTCTTAAATGCTTGACTAGGCTAACAATATCTCCGACTAGCTTCTGTTTAATTACATTATACTTCTCTTCGTATGTAGAACCAGGAATTTTGAATAAGCATGATTCAATCATCATTACCTTTCTTTTCCTTTCTACTGACTCAACTGATGCTTTGTAGTTTGCATCATCGTAGTTATAGACTGGAGAGTTTTGCTTTGGTGCTTTAGTAATATGGTCTTTTTGGTTTCTATGGGAAGGAGGAATTGGATCTCGGCATTCATCGTCTATTTCTTTTTTCTTTGCATCAGACGGTAGCTTGATAGGAAACTCGCAGATGTAATCTTCACCATGACGTTTGATTCTATAAATTGACTGAACCTTAGCTTGCTTTTCCCAATCACTAAAGGTTGCGATATGAGACTTAATAGCTGTTGATGAAGCATAGCTATTAAACGTACCTACCGCATCTTGTTCTGTTGAAATGCTTCCTAGATAGTCAAGCTCTGAAATGAATGCTTCGGTATGTGAAGCCGGTAAGGTTGAGAAGTTATCAGATTTCTGTTGATCTGTTCCTCCTGGGATTGGAATGCGTGTTAGCTTCTCGAAAAGAAACATTGACCTTAGAATTCTGTTGCGAGAGAACTCACGCTCATGTGCCTGATTATAAATAATGTCTTCTTGTTTTTCATTGTCGTACTTCGGGCCAGGATATTTTATAAGCATTTCTTCATAGACGCCCCATGATAACCCTTGGCAATTAAACGAGAAGCTTTCTGAAATTTGTATCTCTTTAGTAATTGAAGATGCGTCAGGCATTTTTTCTATGCAATCAACCAGCATGAAGTTCATTACATATTTGGATTCCTGATAATCGAACGTGCGAGTTTCCAGTGGAAACCCATTCATGTGTTCCTTTTCTGTAGTAATGGATTCAGGAGATTTTGTTTCGTCATCGCTAGTGATGTCGAATCCCATAGTAAGGCTCATGTCAGGTTTTCCAGTTCTTTGAGGAAGTCAAGGATATCTTGGGAAATTGGTGAAGCGTTCTCTGCTTCAAAGGAAAGCGATGCGGTTATTGATGAACCATCATCTGACGTAATGGAAAATTCGTTTACCTTGGATAAAAGAAATTCAAATCCATCTTCACGATCTGGAAAATCCCTAAGACGGAAGACAATTCTGAATTTCTTTAGAGTATCAAACGTGGAAGATAAGTCGAGAGTTTCTGTATTCAAAATATGAAGATGTGGAAATGTTCCACTTACTTCATCGAAATCACGACTTTTGCGTATGATCTTTCGCCTCTTCCTTCCTGTCACTGCCTTCCTTTCAGTTGTTGCTTTTGCTGTAAATGAAAACGAATAAGTAAAGCAGTAAAGTTTAATGTATATGAGATCAAGTATTTCGCCTCCATCTTGAACTGGGTCTTCAAACAAGAAAACATCTGCATATTCGTTTAGCCATGATCTGTTTGTTTCTGGCATTGCAATACCTTGATTTTATTATGTTTGTATTAAAAATAAGGCACGCATGAATTCATGCGTGCCTTATTTGTTATTACACTGGACGAGCTGAGAAGATAAGTGCCTCTTTGTAGTTTCCTGTTGCATTCACTGTGATGCTTTCGTTGGCATCTTCAGGGATAGTTCTAGGAACATTAAGCCTAGCCCCAGTGAAGTAAATGATTTCACTTGGGATAGCACCATCGTCAGGAAAGATTTTTGCAATCAACGTAAAGTCACGATTACGCAATCCTGCGAATCCAACTAGATTGTTGACGTACATATCTTTAACTGTTAATGTTCGCTCTCCACGCTGGCGAACATAATGATCAGCATTTTTGAACTTCCTTGGGATTGGCTTGTCCTCTACTCCGGTATCCCAATCAAGTCCTGCATCATAGCAAATCAGGACATCACCTGCTGGATTCGGTAAGGCAATTACCTCTGCCGAATCACCAGGAGACGCACCAGTAACAACTACCGATCCTTGTAATACTGAAGAACCGATGCTTCCTAATTCAGCAGCTTGATCCGCTGGTGCATACATTGGTATCTGCGCAGTGTTTCCACCACCGATACCCCAAAAGCTATCAGTGCCGCTCTTAATTGGCTTCCTGATCCTAACAGCACCAATGTTACTTACTGGAATATCTGTTGATGGACCGCAAGATGCTTCTGGTTCATATACCTCATTTCCGTCACCATCAATGCCAATGCTACCGAAAACATGCGCTAGTGTAAGGTTGTAATAAAGATGCACTTCACCAGCAACTCTTGTCTTTCCATCATAGATGAGTTGCGGGAGCAGGAGTCCAGTTGGATTGTAAGTCGCCATGTATGTCTCACTTTCTGTTTGCTTTGTTTCCAGTGGAAACTAAGCTGAAAAGTTTTTGTTGTTTATTGAGTCACGCCAGAAAGCTTGATCTGATCTCTTAGTGATAGAGATGAGTTTTTGATCTCACTAACAACGCGATTCAATCCAGTTAATCTTCTTGCTGCTCTCTTGATTGGCTCACGAAGCAGGAGATCAAATTCCTTTCTTAGATCATCCCTTGCGGTTTGATCTAAATTTTTTATTGTCTGCTGTAAGCGATGCAAAAGCTGCTCTCCATTCATAATTATCTGGACATACATGGATTCTGAGACATCTGTAATCACCGATTGTACCGTTTGCAAATTTCTGTGTATTGCAACGATAGCTTCGATTTTGAGATCAATTGGATGTGATTGATTTGGCTTATCAATATCTTGGCCTTCTTCTGGGATGATGTCCATCATTAACTCCTTCCATTGTAAGAAGCAAAGGAATCAGAAAATTCATTGAAGAATAACTGGATTTCCTGAGACATCGAATCTATGGATGTATACCTACTCATGGAAAACCGACCACCGCCTCCAGATGATGCTTCGTCTAGCATGTCCTGAAGAAAGATAATCAGATCGGATTTTTGGAATTTTCGGACTACGGAAAGTATAGGGGACTTGTATGAAAATTCACTTGGCCTTCCAGCTATCATTCTTAATGCGATTGCAATCGTCATCTTGATAATCTGAATGCTAGTTAAGTCCTCAATGAATTCAAAGTCTCCAGAAATCTCCTGAATGGTGAAGCCGTATCTAAGATTGGAAAATCTCAGTTGGCTATTGATTGTACTGTCGCTATATAAATTGAAAACAGTATCGTCATCAAGTAGTGCAGAACGAATGTAGCTTCTCAAATCTGAAAACGGAACACTCATACCTGCACCCCTGATGAAGATAATTCTTTCAATTGGAAACGCATTCGTTTCCAGTGTAAAGTGTTTTCCTTAAAAATCAACAATCAGGAAGCGATATGCCCACAATTCAGGCATATAGAACATGATTGCTTTTCGTAACATCGACTGACCATAGTTCTGTTCGATGTTGTCAGGCTGACCATCCCACGAAATAAACGCATCGAATGAACTTTTTGTGAAGTACCATCCGATAGGCTGATTAGTAAGAACGTACATGCGTCCAACTGGCATCCTTGTGTTGAACTGCGTGTTCCAGCTCATGCCCCATGCGCTCTGAACAACAGAGCCTGAACTCATGATTTGGTCACGCATTCCTGATGGACCAATGTTTGATGGATTGTCCTGACCGCCAGGACCAATGCCTTCGTTGTGCCATGTTTCAGCACCTGAATCAAATCCAGAAACAAGATCAACAAAATCCCAATGGTCATTGGCATTCTGTGGACTCATAATCATTGTCTGGATTGAAATAGGTCCATCTGGCGAGAAGCCATATCCCCATCGAGAAATCTGATGAAGTACAGCCTTGAGTTTAACAAGATTCCACTTGTTATTAGTGCCGTATGCAGCACCGCTAAGGTCAATGTAATTCTCGTCTGGCAAGTTATTGAGATCAACATCAGGATGGATGTTAAGTAAGTCCTTTAGTCCTGAGTTGATCTGTCCTGACTCAAGACTCGTAAGCGCAAGGTTTTCAATCTTGCGCTCCATGTCGTAAGTCAGTTGTGCATTTACTTTTGACACTTCGTTAAGCTGGCCTTCCTGTAGATCGAATAAAGTATATTCAATCTTGTCGGTAGCTAGCATGTTAATGTCTAGGCTTAATGCACTGTTAGAGCCACGCCATTGAACCTGCTTGGTTCCGCCATCTTGCCCAATGTACCTTACGTTGAAATACTGTCGAGACATTGGCGTAATCATCATCGGCAATTCGTCAGCCGACAAGTCGATTGATTGAAAAGCACCAAGAGCAAATGGAGTAGCTAGGATATCGCTTGTTATTTCAAACTGACGATAGCTAGCTACTTCTCGTGCCTTTTCTCCCTTTTCACTATACCCTTCAATGATACGACGTTGGTATTCCTGGTAATCATCAGGGTTCGTTCGCCAATGATAACGGTTGTCGTTTAGGTTTGCTCGTTCACGAGAAACCTTATCACGATTAACGTCAAGTACCCAGGGCATCTTTGGAAGCCGTGCTCGTCGGCTACCCTCGTCGCCTGAGACGTTTGGGTTTGATCGCAGGCTTGCAACTTCAGTTGCGTATCCGCTGTTCGGTTCAATCCGAACCGAATTCTTTCCGCCAGGGTATTTAGCTTCAAGACTCCTAATACCTTGACGAACATTTTTCATAGTTCGTGTCATCTTCATGCCTTTTGAAATGGAAGTTGTTGATGGTAAGATTTTTGGTTTCTATTTAATCTTTCCACTGGAAAGAAAACAGAAATCCTTGACGGTAATCGGTACACCGATTCCAGCAAAGACGGTAATCGGTACACCGATTCCAGCAAAGACGGTAAATAAGAAGTCTATGCCTTCTTGTACTTACCTACATATTCAATAAGCAAACGGAGACGACCAACAATTTCAGGCGTAATGTTAGACAGAAGCACCTTAGCCAGAACAAAATCTCCTGACTGAGCAATGCGCCAGCATCCGTTGAATACCGAAAGCTCTACGCCGCGAGCAGTTGCAGAAGATAAAGAACCGGTTCCAGTAGTGCAAACAATATTTCCAGGAATAGAAGCACCAAGCCCTTCTACTTGGATTGCACTAAAAGAATTCATTCGTCGAACTGAAAGTGCTTGACCAATACGAATCGGCCAATCACCTTTTTCTGATCCGATTCCTGTAGTAATACGCAAACGGTTATCTAAACTCGTTTGTCCTTCGTAATCAACTTCCTGTGTTCCAAAGCCAACAGCATCGCCGCTAGCCAGAACCCATTTTTCATCATTTGTAGGCGAGAACATATAGTTAGTTCCGCGTGGCAAAACCACTCCGGAACCAAGTGTTACATGTTCTGTCGTGCAGTAACCAACGTGGTCCCACTCGCCATTGATGATACGAATTTCTTGCGAACCAATCATGTGAAATCCTTATCGAATGTTGTTAAGTGAAATGTAAAAAGAACAGAAAGCCTTTATGCCAGGATTAATCATAGAGATTAAATCCTAGTCCTGAAAGGCGTGACGGCCTATCTTTTGCTTACTACTAGAACCAGCCGGAACTGGTTTTTTTAGTCCGCCAGAAACAAGCTTTCGATTCTTGTTTGCAAGTTCAGCAGAAGTTGCTGAAATTTTAGGTGCAGGTTCATTTGATTCTGCTGTTGTAGAAGCGATGTAGGTTTGCAATAGCTTTAACTCCATTGCAAATCCAATATCGTCGTCAAGCGCAATCTTGGAGATTCGATCTTTTACCTTTAGTTTTTTGCCATCAGCACCGCTGATGTCAAGTTCAAGTTCAGGATCAAGACCAAGTTCAGCAAGCTTTGTAAGTCGAGACTGCTGAGCAAGCATAGATTTTTGCTCCTTCTCGTCTTTTTCTTTCTGCTCATTAACGGCATAAGAAATAAGCTCATCAGCTTTCTCTTTGGTTAATATGCTTCCAGATTTAATTTGAGATTGTAGAAATTCATCTTGAATTTTTGCAATCTGATCTGATTTTGAAATATCAGCAACCTCTTTCTGTAGGTTACGCATTTCATTAACCAGTGGCAAAATCTCAGACGCTTGCTCTCCTGTCTTTCCACTGGAAACATTTCCAGATAGTTTTTCAAGAACAGCATCTAGCCTAGACTGTAAGTCTGATAACTTCATGATTTTCTCCAAGTCGAAATCGTCAGGTAAGTCAGACTGATAAAAGGATGACGCTTCCTCGTTATCAGTTCCTTCCATTTCTGCGCTGGAATTAGTTGAAGATTCTCCACTCTTAAACTTTCCTTTGAGTGGGACATCAATCATATGGCTGTGGTGTTTTAAGATTCTAGGTTCATGTTGGTCTAATTGGTATGAAGATTCCTGCCCCGTTGCGTCAGTAACGCCAGTAATAGTTGGCGTTGTGCCTCTTGAAATGGAAAAGCTTCTGAGAGAATGGGAATGGGAGAGTGTTGGAATGATGGTTAGGTCGGAAAGAATCTCGTGTATATGACCGTCTTCAGATGGGTTGGTCTGTCCAATTACCTTAATGCTAGCAAGTTCGTTAATCTTATTCTCGACCTGCTCTACGGCTTTCTCAGGTGAGGAAGATTCAAGCATTCGGAATGGCATAAAAAACTTTTTTGTTTTCGATGCAAGTTCAACTGGTCGTGCAGTAACAAAGCTTTTTATTGATGCTGTTCTATCTGCTGGATTCTTAGTTAAAGCAGCACCATAAAAATTTACAGAGCCATCAAGTCCTCCGATCAGTGCCTTAAGTTCATGGTTTTTGTATTGATTGATTGTAAGAACTTTAATGCAATCACGCATTGCTTTATCTGCATCCTTGACAGGAATCAATTCATTCCTGTAAAGGAAGTAGGCATCTTTCCATGAGTGGTCGCATTCCATTGAGACGAACCACTCTTTTGTTTTGTTGTTATGCTGTTCAATAATATCATCTACCCTTGAAGCTCGTCTAAATAAAACACCAAGGCATCGTACTGGCACTGGCTTGCTTGATGATAAAAGATATTCTTTTGATGCGTTTGCTAATTCTGGCATAATGAAAGATGCAGCTTTGACGTAACCTATAATATGGTCATCATCATCACCATGTTCCTTCAGCGTATGTTCAAGATCAATAAGCTGGTCATTGATTCCAGCAAAGCTATTCTGTAGTACAGTAGGCGTAAATCCCCTTTTTCTGAAATTAAAATTTGGATAAGACGAACAAAGGCTGAATGGAAAATAGGCTACGTTGCGTTGTGCATCGTCAATGTATTCTGGAAATTCTTGCTTTGCTATTTCATTTGATACAAAATCAAGATCAACAGAAGTATCCTGAAAGAACTCCTTAGTTCTACCAGCAGCTATTAAATCATCAACTAAAGGCATGATATGTTTCCTGTTATATTTCCAGTGGAAAGGTAAACCAACTTGTGGTAAACCTTTCCAGGTAGATGGTAATGATGATTGATTAGCTAGAGTGTCCGCGAAGAACTTGTTGGTTCATCTGCGCTGTTCATTTGTAGAGTGAATGCGTTATCGGCTCCATTCAATTTCTTAACAAAAATCTTATCGTTTAAGATTGTGAATTCAGTAAGTCTCTGAAGAATTGCTAACAGTGCCTGTGAACAAGTTGGTGTTATACCATCGTTATTATATGATTCTATCAACTGAGTTGTTAAAATTCCATCAATCTCGTTAGCATTTATATCCTTGCCGCCAGTAGTTCCGATTAGTCTCATTCCATCACTGCTTGCAGCAATTGCTTCTGAATGTATTCCTGATCCTGAAATACTACCTCCAGTTGTATCAAGGCCATTGCCACCTGCTGAAGCAACAAGCTGCAACGCATGTCCTGATCCGGTTGATGCCTGTGACGTTATTCTCATTCCAACAGAGTTTCCATCTGTACCACCATAAATATCAACTGCTGGATATCCACCTCCTAAATTATGGATAACCAATGATGGTCCTAGAGATGATGAAATAAAGATAGCAGATTCATCAGGATCCGTCTGAAGTATATTAATTCCTCCTGAAATTGTAGTTCCTCCGCTAACGGTCAGTCCAGCACTTAGGATAGCTGGCGTAGAAACTGCAATTCCTCCGACAGTAATCTTACCAGTAGTAAGTAGAATCTCTCCTGCACCAGAGCCAGCTTTGTGAGTTACAATTGGATACCCCGCCGTGTTTGGAGCAGGTACATCAGTTCCCCTCCATGCAGTTACATCAGTCGTTGCATCTGGAATTATAACAAACACACTAGTTGCATCTGGATTGATAACCCAATTAGGAGAAACTGTAGCTATATTTCCAGACGGATTCCAGTTAGTTATTCTTCTTGTTTGTCCAATTCCAGTACCTGAATTAATATAAATTCTTGAATTCTTTATGCTATCAATTCCTGGTGAGCCACCAGGAAGGTTTACGCTTGACACTGTAGAAGATACGATAGACCCGTAAGTATATCCAATTGGAAGAACGCTTCCATTTAGTGCATTTATTTTTCCAGTCCCGGAACCAGCCTGAACCTGAACTCTACCGCTAGCGTCTATATTCATCAAAGAAAAGTTACCTGGAAAACCAACACCAAATTGACTAATTATATCTGAAAGTTGAATATCAAGATTACCAACAGAAAGACCAAAGCCAGCAAGCATTTGATCTATTGCATCACTATTTAAGTCATCTACAGCAACAACCGGAATTTCAGTAATCGCCTGAGAATAAATTGGGTTTAGAACCCTTGGAACAAGTATAATGCCAACAGTAGTGCTCTTTCCTGTGTACCAGACTTCATGCCCATCTGACTCTGGTCCAGTTAAGTCAAAGTCATAAAGTCCAGGTGCATTAGTTGCATTAACTTCAGTTGCAGTAGTGTCTGTAAGGGCGGTTAATGCACCGTGATCTTTACTAACGTAGCAAGTAAGGTTAGCAGCGTCACCAGTCTTTGGAAGATTGGTTGCAGAGTCGATGCAAAGCATCCTGATTTTCTGGCCTGGGTAGTTTCTTCTCATTATATGTTATTCTTTCCAGTGGAAAGGAGATTAGATTAAGATGATGTAAGCGTCTTGTAGAATTACAGTCCAGATGCAGTACGGATATAACTCTCAAGAAGAATGTTATTAGCAGGAGATAGACCTGGACCGCAGATAGCAATCTTGCCAAAACTTCCAAGATATCTAAATCCCTGAACTGTTATTCCTGTTTTGAATGCAAGCAAGATCATTGACGATTTGTTTGGAACAGAAGCAACCCATGTATTTTGCGATCCAGCGTCAAGGTTCTCTACAACTCTTGCTATTCCAGTTTCCCTGAAAAGATATGAATTTAATCCGCCAGTGCCAAGACCACGAATATTAAAAACGTATGGAGTATTCAGAGCTACCGCATTTTCAGACATGGGAGTTCCGTTAGGTACAGCGTTGTTCCTAACACGAAGACATGGAACCTGTTGTATTGGAGTTGTTAATGTATACGCTGCTCCGCTAGTAACATTAATTGCTAAATTTACTAGAGTTATCTGTGTTGATGAATTATAGCTTCTGATTTCATATGTATTTCCACCGACCGTAATTGTTGATTTGTTAGCATAAATAGTAAATGTTGATCCAGTAAGTGTAACAACTCCATTAACTATGCCAACAGTTCCTGTGCTAGATGACACAGATGAACCATTGCTCATACTAGCAATGAAGAAATATTCAGTCGTGGATCCCGTCCATCCCCAAAATCCAGACTCGTTATTATTAACAGTGGCGGCAGTTAAGTCAGTTGTTTGTGTTGATACTCTCAGTGGACCTTTTATGTTCAACGCAGCAATGATATCTCCACTTGATAGATTTGCTATCTGTGATTGACTGCATGGACCATCAAGGAATGACCATCCATTTTGTTCAAGGCATGGCGTTCCATTAAGGCCAGTAGGAAGCCACTCAGGAGAACTGCATGGATTGTTTGATAAATAAACACCAGAAACCTTTCCTGTTATGCCTCTTGCGTAAGACCCCCTGGATATTGTTCCGCCTAATTCAGTAAATCCAGCAACTAATGTTCCAGTGGAATCTGCTCTAGTTCCGCTTAGTTCTTGGCACTGCAACCAAAATGTTGGGTTAGTAATCAATCCACCAGAAAGTTGTGATCCAGTCCATAAAACAGGATTTGCGCTATTGTACAGAGAAGTTATTTCTGTTTGATTCAAATTGTATTCTTTCCAGAATCCAATATCACGCATGATCATGTCACAGTATCTTGTTGGAAATCCAACAAGCTCCCATGCACCAATATTAAACGGCTGGTTGCTAGCAGTGAATGATGCTGGTGCAGCACCTGCATAAGTAATGCCAACTGTTTGTAGGACACCATCAAGATAAATTTTAATCTTATCAGAAGATGCTGCACCATCAAGATCAATAACAACAACAGCCTTAGACCAAAGATTGTTATTATCACTTTCGACAGTCTGCTTTAACGTAGCAGTAAAGAACGTAGTGCATAGGCTGTTAGTTGCAATAAAGACTTTTAATGCCTGCCATCCATTGTTTCCATCACCGGCAGCAATCGCCCATCCCCAGCTATTTGCTGTGTTGTATTTGCTGTTTGAAATATATCCACGGTCAACGCCGACACTCAAAATTTTCCTTGTAAAGCATACGCTAAATTTTTTAGTACAATTAAAATTTGCATTAATAGGATGTTGGATCATCCTTGAATTGGCCATTGCAAACTTAGCACCATATTCAAAATTAATTGTATTTGTGTCGGCAGGATCGAAAATCTCACTTAATTCAGAAAGAGTATATGGAAACTGAACTTGATTTGCAACTGGCTTCATCAAGAATTGATCGTAGTATCCTACCATGAGACTTTCCAGTTGAAGGAGGTAACATGAATATTGCGGTGATTCTGAAACAAACAATAAATATCTTATTAGCTTTTATGTGAAATATTAACTGAACCATCGGCATTAGAGACAAGCTTAAATGCTGCTGCTGCATACGCATCAGGATGAAGCGGATACGAAAAACCAGCAGCTACAGTTTGAGTAATTGATACTCCATCAATTCCCTTTAACGGAGTATATACATCACCAATTTGTGTTGTTGTATGAATCGTCAATAGAGTTATTGGTGATCCTGAAGGAATTTGAATCATAGCGCCTGCTGCATCTCCAAAATTAAATTCTGGAGTCGTAGCCACTAATGTTGTTAGCGAAGCACTTATCTTTGTAGTTGCACGGTTCATTTGCATTTTGCGCCATCCTTCAAAAGACGAGGTAAATCTAAACATGATTAATTCCAGTAATGATTGTTATCGTGTGTTACCGGTTCTGCGATTCGTTTTTCTGATTCGTTGCAGGTATGTTCTTTCCACTGGAAAGTACCTAATCGTAAAACAAATGCCAAAGTATCTTCCTGAAAACATTTTATTATCCTTACTAGATTGTCCTTGGAACAATTACCTTACTTACAGTTCTGTTGCCATGAACATCTACGCTAGCCTCAACCCTATTAAAGAGCGCATTAGGTTGTGCGAACGGCTTGAATGTAACGGTGTTTGTGTTTTTGTTGAGGTTGACACCAGATGACTTTCCAGCACAGAGAGAAAGTAACACCGACAACGCCTGTCGTAAGTCGATCTCAGTTAGGATGTTTCCTTCTTCATCCTGTATGCTACTTCCGCTTGCTGAGACAAATCCTATGTCAATCACAGAGTCAGTTATGTCTGGATAGTAACCTATCCATCCTACAGCAATATCGCTTGCAGATGGTGTTACTGCTGCCTGCTCAAAAATAAAAATGTCGTGTTGAGTGTATTGCTGCGGTGATGGAAATGGTGTTTGGAATATGTACATTCCACTAAACATTTCGATCAGTGGATATGAGTGATCGGGCCATAGAGAAGGATAGTATGATGGAAGGTCTTCATAAGTATCTGTGTTTGTTTTATACCACATGCCACTATTACACTCAACGCACATTGCATAGAGTGCTACATTTGGTGTGTAATTGAAGTATTTAATTGCTGGCATGTCTTGTTACATTCCTAGTCGTTTGCGTTACGAGAACCTGATGGTGGCTGATTTCTTGTTTCGTCACTAACTGTAGTATCGGGGTTAGCTGGCCTTCCTTCTCCGTCTCCTTGTTGATCTTGCGTTCTGTCCTGATTTCCAAACATTGACGCTTCAAATACTGGCGACCACGCTTTTGTAACTCTTTCCTCTTCTGCTGAACGAATCTTAGATGCCTTGTACCTGTCTGGGTTTCTTCCTAGCTCAAGAGCCGCGCTCCTTGGATCAATTATACCAGCAGGAAGCATAAACTTTAATTCATCAAGTAGCTGCCTTGCTTCCTTTAGAACATTTGTGTCAAACACACAAGTGCAGTACATTCCTTCTGGTGGATGTACTGAATCTTTAATTGTTTGATGGTTATAAAATTCATACATAACTTCTGTAATTTTTGATCTGCATTTTTCTATCTTAGCAACACCTGGCTTTAGTGCCATGTATCCTCCACCGTAGGTTGAACCCTGTCCAGTGGAAAGAACTTCTGCAACACCAGTCCATCTTGAAATCTTTTTGTCGCAAGAGTCATACCTGACAGGATCAAACATTTCCTTTGGTGGAATAATGAATTCAATTTTAGTTGTATGATTTACTGCAACTCGGCTAGCCTTCGCGTATGTAGTAAACATTTCTTTCAGCTTCTCTGCTTCGTCTGGCTTAAGCCAATTCTTAGTGCTTCCTGAGTTAATACCAGCAGTGATTGATTCACCTTGCTTAAGAAGCATAAGGAAATTACAGAACATCCATGCCGCGCTAAACTCACCTTCTGTAATAAGATTTCTCTCAAGTAAGGCAAGGAAGATTGACTTCATTGATGGGTTAGCGAGACCCCTGTATCTCCTGTTTCTTGATTTTATAATCCAGTAATCTCCATCATCTTCCCTTAGTTCTACCTGTGTGTCTCCGTTAATTACAGCTATCACCCACTTCTCAGGGTATCCATCTTCTTTCATTAGACGCAAGATTTCTGCATCTTTCTTCTTTGCCTGCCTCATGAATTCAACTTTGGCCTGTATTTCAACTCTAACTTCCTGTGGTATATCAAGCATAAGGATATTATTTCCAGCACTATTGTCCCAATTAACTTCAGACGGATTTAGTACACATATCTCAATTAACCCAGGTATTCCATATTCATCTTTTGGCGCATACTCCTTTGATACATTGTCATTTAATACATTAGTATCTACGCTATCTGACCCATCAATTCGCATCCTCCAATATAAAATCATGTTGTCAGTAACAAACCAATCCTGTGCTAGTTCTTCGATAATCTCTGATGCACCAATTGAATCAGCGTATTCTTCCATCATGTCTTGGTATTCTGTTCCTTCAGTGTTTATTTCATTATTTGCTTTTACTCGTGTATCCATCGCCTGCATTGAAAATCCAGCGATGGTAAGGTCTGTAAGGAATTGAATCTTAGAGTTAAGTAAATCATCTTCCTCAAAAAACTCTTGTGCTTTAACTGTAATTCCAATTCTGCTTTTTGGTATTGCGCTACCAAGTAGATTAGAAAGTCTCTGAGTAGGAAGTTTTCCTGCCGAACCAGGAGCACCTCCGTGTCTAACTGATTCAGGATTGTAGCTATTGTAATGGTCGTAGAAGTCTGCATTCTCTTTTACTGACTTGTAAATTTCCTTTGAGAGATTTGATCCCTTTATTTTTTCGGCAGGATCAATAGGGCTAGATGTCTTTATGATCTTTGCAGGATCAATGAAACCTTTTTTTGCCTTGGCTGATAGCTTTATTGATTGACTTTTTTTCATACTCTTTCCAGTGGAAACTTTTGTTGAAAGTTTCCTGGTTTTTGGAATCTTTATTGATTTTTTATTTGGCTTCATGTAAAACACATACAGCTAAATTGGCGCAAGGGAAGAAGCAAATCTTGATTCTCCAGACATACTATCGGTTGAGAAAAATACACCATCCAACTGCTGATAAACTTTAATTCCAAAGTTTGCGTAGCAGAGAGAATATGCGGAATCCTTCTTTGCGCGACTGCCAAATTTATACATTCCAAATGAATCAACAAGCGGCATTCCTGTTAAATTATTTCTCTTAATGTCAACTAATGACAATTGGCATATTGCTAAATCAGATTCAGCAAATACTCTTTCCGCAAAACTAAGATGCGTATTTTGATTTAGCCATTCTCTTTTAGAGTCAGCATCGTAATCTTTCATTCCCTTTCCATCCCATCCATCCCATTGCTTTATTAATTGAATGCTATTGTTTTCTATTACTCCCTTCATGTCTTTGTGTAATTGGTTTACCAATACACTGTCGCTTGCCATTCCATGAAACGCCTGCTTGACCATAAAGTCTCCGCGAGAAAACATACATAGTATTTGCTGTCCTTCAGTTCCGCTTGTATCTGTTGGTGTAATGATTGGAGTGCATATAACCTGAACGCCATCAATGATCTGTGTTTCATTGCGAAGTTTATCTTTAACAAATAATCCGCCACCGTTAGGGTCGCAAACAATAAGACTAAATCCAAATTCCATGTTCATTTTATGAATGAATCCCGCCATCTGAACATCTGTTAGTCCATTATGCCTATATGTAAAAACATGACGAGGCACAGGAGATTCATTTCCTATCTTAACAACTGATAATGAAAAGTCGTCAGACTCAGAACCTGTTTGATCTTCACCGCCTGGAGCTGTATCAAATGCCGCGATATAAATTGCAGATGAATCTGATCGCTTCAATTCAATTGATTGATTTGTTCTTACTTGGTCAACAAGAGATCCATTATAGTAAGCATTGCGATCATCTGACCAGAATCCATCTACTTCAGATCGTATGACATCTTTTGGTAAAGAAGTCTGCATCGTAAACAAGATTTTATTATTAACAAGAAACTCCCACTCAGGAGTATCTGGTATATGCCTCCAGCTAGAAGTCAGCCTTCCATAATCCTGATTGCCTTGAGCAATATGTTTATTGATTGTCTTTACAAGAGCGTATGCTGGCTTGTGTTTTGATGTAGGTGTTGATCCTAAATGGATATGGTTTTGCCTTACAGGGCAGTCACGGAAATCATTTGCTTTATTAACACGACCTATGATTGTTTTCTTTAGGACATTAAAGTTTCCGTATGTTGTCCATTCATCAAGGTAAGCATCGTTCCACCTTTCAGAACGCAGCCTCTCTGCATCTTGAAAGAAGTTTGGAGGCAAGACTCGTATCTCAGAACCTCCACGAAAATAAGCCTGCCATACATCAGTGCCGTGAAGCAGCCTAGACTTTGTTCCAGTGTGCTGAATACACGATCTAAAAATAGGAGAAGAAGAATACCATCTTTCATAGTTTTGAAAAATAAGTTTTCCCTGAGAGAACGTCTTTGATACAATACCGCTTACGCGGTTCGGTAAGAGGATTGATCTTAGTGCAGACACAAGCGCAAATGTCCAAGACTTTCCACTGGAAAATCCGCTATCATCGCTTGTGTAATAAGTTGACCACATCCATGTAAGACGTATCTCTTCATGAGGTGGAAGCTTAACACGAAGAAGCACCTTGCTTGCAAGGATTGGATCAAAGAGCATATCCTCGACCATCATTGCAGTAAGCTTCTTGTCGCCTCTCCATGAGTTCTTCATAATGTTCCTTTACGAGATAATTATCTCACCTTCTCCAATGGCAAAATCACTTTGAGATATTTCATTAGAGTCATTGTCAATATCATTATCAATAAACTCAGGACTTACTTCCTGTGAAAGCTCTTTTGAAAACTCACTGATTGCATATTCTTCCCTTAGCCTGAATCCAAAGAACCTTGCTATACTGTCTGGATTTAATGCACTGTCTGGATTTAATGCACTGTCTGGATTTAATGCATCCTGGTCAATACTGGTTTGGAATTTGTTTATGCAATCTTCTATGTCTATTGTCTTGAACCCAAGACGCTTTAGTATTACCTTCAAATCAATCTTAAACGGAAGAATTGGAGCAAGTGCGATTGTGTCATCCCTGAATATTCTTGATACGCCTTTCATGTTCCTATGTTTTTTTTCCTCTAGGTATCTTTGATAAATCATTGCTATAGATTTCTCATCATCAGTAATTTGATCTGCTTCTTTCTCTGGAAGCATCTTACGAAGATGTGAGAGTATTTCAGTATTAGCTTGATTCTCTTTCATCAACTCAAAAGCCTGTTGACCCCTAGCGTCAATTAGCTTTTGGTTCATGTAGTTCATGTGAATCTCCTGTAGAATCACTTGATGGCAGCTATAATATGAAGCAGGGTTTCTGTAATATCCCTGATACTCCTGCCATCTTGCATTGTAATATTCCTTTTCCTTTGAATTCAATGTATCAGGCGGTGTGCCAGGAAGGGACATTGATCCTGGGCTTGGCGTGAAATCCATTCCATGACGAAGAGTTTCCAGTGGAAACTTTTCGCCATCTAGTGATGGCAGCATGTCCTTGATTGATTCATACCCAAGCTCCTTTATCCTTTTGTCCCTAAATTCGTTTTTATCAGTTCGTTTCTGAATGCAAAGTTTACAAAGATTATTTCCTTTGAATTCATACAATGTCCTGTTTTCTTTGCATTTTTCGCATACAGTGTAGTCAGTACATGCGATGCTCATGCACATCAATGGACGATTATCTTGTCTAACCTTGTTGCATTTCTTGCATACAGATTTAGCAGTGCATGGTAGATTCATAACACTTCCTCAATTGAGTGACATTTGTATAGAGACTCAGTAGATGGAAGGCTCCATATACCTTTTGAATAGTTTCTTAATGATGTATGTCCTATGTTTATTGCGTCAGCAATGTTTTCATCCATCTTTGTCCTGAGCACGCGATCAAGCTTTAGCGTCTTTAGTATTGAGTTCGCATTAGCCATAGACCATATTTTTGTTTCTGATGCACGCTGAATGGCAGATGGCTGCCATTCAGACGGATCAAGACTACGAACATACATTCCTGCTTTATAATAATATCCTTTAATCATATAGCAAGAACCTATGATATCCATGACAGACTTTGCCTTTGCCATCATCGCCTTAGATTGAAAGCTTCCGTGAAAAACATTTGGTTCTTCTAATACTATTCCATTAATCTTGCATCTTTCAACATGATAGCTTAGTTGATCTATTACTGAACGTGTTGATGTTGTTCGGTTGTCTTCCTTATATGTCTTTATAACGAAAAAATTCCTGAGAACGAAAACGCATTTTCGTTCTTCAGGAGTTACATTGAAATAGTAAGTTGCTACTCCTGTCGCTCTTAAGCTTGTGTCAAGGAAACAGAATCTGTACCTGTAATCTTCTTCTGGCATATTTTCTTCTCGGTTGAAACATTTTTTATCTTGTCGAATATGGCATCCCATAATCGACGATTCTCATTATCGCTATCCCATGACCAATGCTGATGTACAGCATTATAAATTTGTTTTCCACACCATTGCCTTAGTCCGGTACTATCAATCCTTGCTCTCATTAGCTTTAGGAAAAATTCAATATCTCCAAATTGATACATTGCGATAGACTGTTCATGTCTATCTTCAAATTTCTTGTATTCTCCTATGTTTGTTGCAATGACTGGCAAGCCAATTGCTCCCATTTCAAGAATTTTGAGATTAGATTTAGAAAGATTGAAAGGATCATCGGTAAGGGCGCAAAATGCAATGTCCGCATCAATGCTATAAAGCATCTCAACATACTTAGAGAAGTGACATGGCTCGACGTAGCTTACGTTGCAGGCGTATTCTGGCTTAACTACAAACTTTGGCTTTGTATTACCTGGATCAATTACTGTCTCAATGAATTCCTGAGGGCAGTAACCAAAGAAAATAAAATGAATAACAATTCCGTATTCATTAATTAGATTAATAATCCCAGGAACTAACTCTCTTAAATCTTCATCGTGCGTATTGCTTCCAGCCCATAAGATTCTAACTGGATCAATAACAACAGGAAGTTCATCAAGAGTTATGGATGAACCATCCTTTAATGGCTTATTGAATTTCATTGTAATTGATTCTTTTGTTTCCACTGGAAAGGCTTTTGTTCCTTTGTATTCTAGATTAACTTCCCTGCTGCATGGCATCATTCTATTGAACACGATCTTTGAAATCAAGTTAGGACCAAGCATTGCCTTGCTTGGGTCAGCACAAATGTCGCATAGTTGCTGAGTAGAGCCAACAATAATATCAGCCATTTCCATAGCCATTGTGGCACGCATTAAATGCTCTCGTGTAATCCTGGATGAGTTGTGATTCCATTGCGGTACATTGAATAAATCATCATCATGTTCATAGACAATCACTTTGTCTTTTGATGCAGCTATGTTTTGTGCTAACGAAATAATATTTGGCGGCGGTGATCTGTGAAGTATGAACGCATCAAACCAGCATACTGTATTGTAGTTTACGAACTCAGCACGCTCTGTATATATATCAGAATCATTCATCATGTGAGAATGAGGAAGGAAGCTTCTGTAATATCCGCACGCTGATTGATCTGCAACAATCCAAAGAAACTTTGTCTTTCCTTCATCAGCTTCAGTTGCTGCCTTTGACATTACTGATTCAGCAAACAAATAGGCATCAAGAACTACCCTTGGGTTTTGCCCAACAGCGTCGAATGGTGGTGTATATCCACGAGATTCAAGGAAGTGTGTCTTGATGATATGTGAAATCTTTTCTGCTGACTCGTAGTTCTTGATAGATAGAACATAGTCAATTCCGTGAAAGATAATGGCCGTGTATCCATCCTGGCAGTTTGGCTTCTCGATAGACCTTGCTCCGAATGCAAGCATCGTTGCATATAATGGAGCCTTCTTAATCTTGTCTGGCCTGCTCCATTCTGGCTCGATATAAGAGCCTGGAAATGTGTCTTGAGAAATCATAGTCGTGGATGTTTTAAGCATTTTAGCCTCAGATTGGATGGATGGATGGATGGATGGATGGATTTAATGTTAGTCTCCCTTACCGCTAAGGAATTTTATAATGTCGCCGTACTCCTCTCTCTCTTGTATTGTTCTTCTTGAAGAAAGATGATTAAGTTTGTCAGAAAACTTTTGGAACGTAAGGTATTCTGGTTTTAGGAATTGTTCATGAACTCCATTTTCTAGTTCCTCATAATGAAGAGGGAACCCTAGTCGCTCTAGCCTGCCTTTGATTTCAATTAGTCTGACATTGCCTTTCTCTGCAACTTCCCTTGTGCATAGTTGCCTCTTTGTTCTTGCCCATTCACGACCCTTGTTGTATCTGTATCTCAGTATGTAGACCCCTTCGCAGAATCTAGCGTCCTCTTCCGTAATGATAGAAACTGTAAGTATCAAAGAATTCCAGAAGAATTCATTAGTAAGATCAACTCTCTGTCTGTTTAGTATATCTGCCTCGTGATAAGTCACGCAATACTCAGGCTTCCTCATTTCAATTCGTGCTTCCTTTGCTTTAATCATGTCGCCAAAAATAAGCGACCTGCTTGCTATGGCTTCCTTAAGTGTTGGAACGACTTTAATTTTGTACTTCTCGCAATTCTTAATTGACCTTTGCATGTATGGAGAATCCAATGGACATGAGAACTGAAGCTCTAGCCTTGATGTCTCGCTCTTGTCTAACCACAACATTCCAGGAACAGGAGCAGGAATGTGTGTTGCGGGTTCTGTGATTCTTTCTGGCATTTCTTCTGCAAGGAAATCCAAGTTCATTGTTATGCCTCGTCCTGAAAGTGGTAGTCTTGGAATTCTGATTCTTCTTCAGTGCCATATCTTACATTTCTGCTATTGCCATTAAATCCGTTAAGTCCATCATCGCCTTGCGTCATATAATATTTTCCAACCTTCTCATTAACACTTTGAACCATTTCATCGACAACAGGGTCTTCCATCCATTTCTGCATAAACAAGTTGAACTTCCTTGTTGCCTTATAGTTTCCACTGTAAACTTCAACTAAGTTGTATGTTGATAATATTGAAATATGTTTTTTAGCCCATCTCATATTAACGCCGACTTGATCTACCATGTCTCTTAATCTAATCTTCTGTTGATCTTGCAGTATGATTAACATCTGTAGAAAGTGACAGCCTTCCTTTCGATGCAAATCAGAAGAGTGCTTTGCGTTTTCAATAGTATTTTCTATAGTCTCTTTGATGATTTCAAATCCATTAAGAGTTTTCTTCTTGGCTGAATTTCTGCTATGCTGCTTTAGGTTGCATGAAGAAGATGAATAAAGAACATCAACAAACTTTGACATGAATTGAACATGCTTTGCTGTTACCAAAACACCTTTCATGTCTTCTGTGAATGATCCACTAAGGATTGCAAATGCCGTTGATAGCCTTGCTAAATTATTACGAAAATCCTGTGGATTAACTAAAGGAATATCATCTGCATTTCCATATACATTAGACATTTCAATAGCCTTGGCAAGACATTCACTTGTTGCTTCTGAATCCCAGTGTATGTCATTAGCCATTCTTGTCCACGCCCAATAAACGAGTGATCGGAATGCCCTGCTTGTAAGCTTCATTGACTTTGTTTTCTCGATATCAAATGGCTTATTATAAAACTCTGGATTATCTTTACCTGTTGAGAACACTGCTATGTCGAGTCGCCTAATAAACATAGGATGAAAGCATTCCTGTATTGCTTGACATCCATAAGCATAATCAGAAATCTTCTTTCCGTTCTTTGGATTCATTAGAAGCAGTGTTCTTGTTTGGGTCTTGTACCCTCCTGATGCAACCCTGCTAACCTCAAGCCATCCTTCATCCATAGCCTTTGCCATTTTTTTAATTTCTTCTGCTTCCATTTCTTGCGTCTCGTCAACAGCAAGAATCTTTCCACTGGCAACTACATAGCGTCCAATTTGAACATACCATTCAGTACCCTTCTGTTTGATTGCGTACAAAAGTCCTGTTCTTGAGCCAGATAGAGTAGAAAATAGATCGCCAATATCAAGCCAGTTGCTGATTCTCTCGTATGTTTTCGTTTTGCCAGTTCCGCTGTCACCAATGATGCAAGAGTTAATCCACCCTCGAAGCATGTTTCCGTTGAAGGGAATCCATAATGGAGAAAGGTATGTAAGAAGGATAGTAAGAAGTATGTCATTTGATTCATAAATCTGAGTAACTCCTTCTGTGAGTTCATCAAGTATCATCTTAACATTATCAAATGATTTTATTGTTTTGAGGTTTTGTATATGCTCTTCATTCAATTCAAACTTTTTCCAGTCTTCTTCTAGTGGTTCAAGTGTCTCAACGAATAAACAAACCTCTCTAGTAACAGGGTGACTTCTGACATATCCAGTTGCAATGTAGTCCTGCGGGCTAATTTGATTGTTGTTTTCTGGCTGAAGTATATATGTTTTAACATTAACAAGTTCTTGTGAATTAACAAACCTGCCTTTCTCATCTTCAACAGCGGTAAGGCGTTTAACTTGCTGATGTGCATAATGCTCTTCCATCACAACCTTTTCTATTTCCTCGATTGTGCATGGCTGCTTCTTTGTACATGCGACATCCTGAAGTGCAATTGCAACTTGCTTCTTGCTGGCCATACAGCATTCAATAAAAATATTTTCTCCGTATGGAATGATCTGTACTCCTGAAGCGCAGCAGTCCTTTCCTTCTCTCATCATTGGACATGAAGAAACCTTTATAGACCTTGGCGCATGATAAATTTTATTGGTCTGGCCACCAATTGTTATTGGAACTCTAACTCTCTGGTCGATGTATCTCCTATCTTTGACTGCCTCAACGAAGTCAGATATCTCAATATAAGGTACTACGGCATCCTTGTTATTTACTCCGCCAGATTGTAGCTCTGGCGTGTTTGTGATAATAAGAAGAAGTTCTTCTATTGTTCCACCTTGCCTTACTAGGTAATCTCCTATGTCTTTTGAGTCCTTGCTTCCGCTAAGAGGCAGATGTGCTATCTTTACAAACTTCATCTTTCCACTGGAAACTGACGGGAATATGTACTGAGTTGCATGTGAAGAAGCGGCAGATTTTCCGGCTTCATCAACGTCAAGAAGAAACACAAATCCGCATCCCTCAAAGAAAGTCATCCATTCAGATTCAAATGTTTTGCAGCCATGAGTATTAGTAATAGCTAGGTAGCGACCAAGGACTCCTATCTTTTCTAGTTCTTGGTTAAGCAGTATGGTGTCAAACTCACCTTCACAATAGATTATGATATCAGGCTTCTTTGATATCAGCTCATTAAGTGGGTATAACCTTGGTGGCGTGCCATACCCTTTTGTATTCAGCATCTTGTATTCCTTTAAGGCATCAGCAGCATATAGCCTAATGTTTCTTAGTTCACCTGACTTGTTAAAAATTGGAATTGTATATCTTCCTTTGGTCCATTCGCCTTCGCGGTTTTTATAACGGATACTACCATCGAAACCAATTTTATATTTTTTAATCGTGGAGTCAACAATGCCTCTGTTGAATCTAAGGTATTCGTAGTTGTCAGGCCCCAGCCCTGCAATTGCCTTGATAGCTCTTCCTTTGTCCAATGGTGGCTGTTGATTGTCAATATTTTCTGCCTTATTTTTTCTCGGTCCATAATGAGAAGGGATTGGAGTTGAGGTTGCATCAGTAGGAACTGCTGGTACTTCTCTTTTGTCATTGATGTTAATGCCAGCCAGTTGACAAAGCGCAAGAAGAGAATCTTGGAAGCCGGATGCAGGCTGCATACCCTGCCTAAGAGAATAAAAATCAAAAATAGAACCAGACACACCACAGCGAAAACAGCGAAACCCCCCACTATTACAATTGACAGAAAGGTTAGGGTTGCTCTCGTCGGGATGAAATGGACAAAAGCAGAGAGAGGACCAGCCGTCTGACTTGAATGTAAGATTCTCACCGAGCATGTCCTTGTAGAAGGTTTTGATGTCTATCTTGCTGATGATCTCTGATTTGAGCGCAACAAGATCATGAGGAGTATTTCGGGAAAGGTTTACATTTCCCTCAGGCTTTTGCTGGTTGGTTGACATTTGATTCCTAGTTAGCGGAAAGATATACTTTCCCCGAATGGTATCCTCTACCTACCGTCTTTGCCGGAATCGGTGTACCGATTACCGTAGGTCCAACTGGTCTGAAAATTTCTGTATCAAAGAAGTCATTCTTGTTGAACGTCGCATTGTTGATATGTTTCCAATTGCATGTCTCATTGTTTTTGGATCACCAATAAAACACATTAAATTCTTTGCCCTTGTCATTCCAGTGTAAACTAAGTTCCTGGTAAGTAAGATATGATGGCTGCTGAATATTGGAATTAAAACAGCTTGGTATTCACTTCCCATGCTAGAATGAATCGTTGAGCAAAATGAAAGTTGAATTCTATCGTCGCAATCAGAAACCTTTATGTTTGTAACACCGTCTAAGTTCGGGCCTGTCTTTGGTCCAAAATTAATTACCAAGTGGCCGCCTGAACCTTCTGCACGAACGACATCAACAACTAAACCAACGTCTCCATTGACAACATTATCCTGCCTTATGTTCTTTAGATGCCTTACCTTATCGCCAATTCTGTATCCAGAAACAGACCTTGAGCCTCCAGGATTGATTGCATCACGAAGGGATTTATTTAATTCCTTCCTGCCAACCAACCCATTTTTACCTGGTGTTAATGTTTGTATGTCATGGCATTTAATATTCCTGCGATTAGGGATATCTTCAACTGTCCATTTAGTTATTTTATTCCTAGCTTCTGTCTCGTTTTGGCACGGAACAAAAAAGAAATCAGTGAATTCTCCTGAGTCATCAGGAAGCCTGTTTGTTGTTTCATTGCCTCTCAGGATTCTGTTTGCGTTGTGTGTTATTCCGCTGTCTTTACCAGTACGAAGGACTACCGTTAGCATTGTTCTTGGAATTGACGGAGCATTGAGCATGTCTCGCGCAACACATCCAGAATCAACTGAAGGTAGCTGATATGGGTCGCCAGAAAATATAACGCGGGTTCTCTTTGGGTTTACTGCCTCAAGAAAATCCCTAAACGTCACGATGCCCTGCATAGACCACTCGTCCATGATAATGACATCATAATCAAATGGATTTCTTCTGTTCCTTTTGTACCCACGCGGCGTAAATTCCAATGCCATGTTTGTTGTCATGCAAGGAATGCGGTAGCGGCTATTTGAATTCTCAGTGCCAAGCTCATTGACAACCTCATCGGCACGTTTTGATGCCTTGCCGGTTGGTGAAACAATTAGAACTTTCATTGACTGAGCAAGGAATGATTTGACGATTGACTTAGTTGTTGTTGTCTTTCCTGTTCCTGGTGGTCCAGTCAGGCACCCAAGTGATTGGCTGCAAGCTGCATGAACAGCAGATGGTTGTTCATGCAGAAGTCCATCGGTAATGGACGGTATCGTGTCGCACTGAGTATTGCAAAGTCGCGCTAGATAATAAGCTGCCTCATGCTCAGCAAGATACAGTTCACTTGGATAAACGTATGAGTCGAAAGATAAATCTTTCCCCGAATGGTCGAAAGATAAATCTTTCCCCGAATGGTCGAAAGATAAATCTTTCCCCGAATGGTCGAAAGATAAATCTTTCCCCGAATGGTCGATGTTCATTATTTTGATCGTTTCGTTTTGTGTGGCTTGGTGATGCAGATGCGTAAAATGGATGGCTTTGGGTTACGCATAGAACGGCCATTCAATTTGATTTCTTCGTGGTACCTCTCTGAAAAACCATTGAACATTTCGTTGAACTGCTTTTTATATTCATCTTCAGTTAGACCTATTTGTTCAAGCATTCTTTCGTGCGCCCACTGCATAGCGTGACATCGTTCTGGTGTTATAATAGTTTCCACTGGAAAGACCCTTTGGTTAAATGGTGATGCCCGCTAGATTTTCCTGTCAATCTTCTTCATGTATTCACAGAAGCTTCTTGTGTCTGTGATTAATACTTCATCTTCTGTCATCTTCTTTATGATAGGCATGATGAATTCCTGATCCACTCCAGTAAGCTTTGAAACATTACGAATAAGATCGGATATCTTAATGCAAGTGCTTCCACTAAATTTGCATTGATCTTCAAGGCAAAATTTCGTAGCTGATTCTATTCGTTGTTTGCTCTTGCCAGCGACGCCAAGAGACTTTGCTATTTCATCTGTTGTCTTAAAGCCAAAGCCATGAATTTCAGTTAAAACGTATGGGTTCTCCTTTAGCTTCGACATAGAATTAAGTCCGTACTCTTTAATTATCTTGGTCACCTGCGATGGCTTTAATCCGATTCCGTAAAGCTTCTCTTTTAGTCCACCAATAGAGATTTCACTTATCGCCCATTTCTGAAGTTCTTTTGCCTGCGATAATGACAATCCTATCTGAGAAGCTACCTTACTTGGATCGGTAGATAAAACTTTAATTGAATCCTCTCCATAGAACGAAACAATTGACGCTGCTTTCACTGAGCCAACCCATGCAGCTTCTCTCATTAAGTATTGCTTAAGTCCGTTTGATGAATCAATAATATAAGAATGGGATGTGAATACGAACTGCCATTCTTTTCTCTTTTCATTATGCTTAAACGATCCTTTGAGCTTGTACATTGCACCAATATTTATCTCGTGGATTGTACCTATGCACGAAACATGACCAATCTTCGTTATGCAAAATCCATTGTCATTAGACCAAAAAACTTTATGTAATATTCCATCAAACGAAACTGCGGAAAGGTCTGTCGGTATTCCAAGAATTGATGATGACTGTTGATTAGCTGGCGTGCTTGATATCATCGTGAGAAATCCCGTAAGTTTCCTGAAGCCATTTAGCAAAGACTTGAAAATGTATGTTCGATTCTTGAATTTCTTTGTCTCCAACAAGCTTCTCGTTAATTTTATTGTATTTGTAAGTTGCCTGGATTGTGCTGTGTTTCTTTCTTGATCTATGTTTCGCTGGCACCACATTATCCTTTTCATCAATTGGCTTTTTATTCTTTTCACGAAGTATATATCCTGCGTAGAATCCTTTCCTAGTACCTGGAACAAACCAATGAGCACAAAGCTCAGGAACAAGGTAATTGCCGCTTCTAGGACCGCCAATCATTTTAACTAAGAACATACTGAGTCCCAAAAAAAGTCAGGAATGAAAATACGTTTTGCATCTTTGCCTATATGATTAATGCAAAGAAGCATACAATCAACAATCGTGTGAGAAAAATTTCCTTTATTGTTATTGATAATACAGTCGCATAACTCCGATCCATACCCCTGATCCCTGTCATAACATGCCATGTCTGATTCAATCCAAATATAATGAGTAAAGAGTTTCTTTTCCTTACAAGCCATAAGCTCTTTCTTTTTTCTGATTCCTGTCACAATGTCATTCTCAGCTAGACAGTCTTCATAAAGCCGGGTTGGAAGGGAATCATTCCCCTGAATGGAATGGTTGTATTTATCGATAAGATCAGCCCATACGTCCCTGAATGATGACCTGTTTTCCCATAGAAGCTCTGACGTTGAGGCTCTAGGAGTATGATTTGGCCAGTTATCAAATACATACTTCTTTGCATACCAACTTCCTGAATTCTTATACATCAACCCAACAACAACTGATGACAAAAGCTTTGCTACTGTATCCTTGCCACTTCGGCCTGGACCACAGATAGCAAGCTTTATGAGTGGACGTTTTGTAAAGATTTCAATTGTTGGCATGAAAAAGTTTCCAGTGGAAAGGTGAACCTAGCTGACCTAGCTGACCTAGCTGACCTAGCTGACCTAGCTGTCTGTAAGGAATGAACGGAATGCGATTGCAAGCTCCTTGTTAATCTTTACTCTGACTTTCAAGGTTTCAATACATTTTCGACGCTTGGAACTTACCCACGTTGCGCTTCGTTTCATAATTACAGCGATACGAGGAACGGTGTATCCAACAAACCAGTAGTAGTAGAAGACATCTTTCTGGTCCTTGTCAGATATCACCGAGAGGCAGCATCGAATAGTCTCTTCCCTACTAAGCACTTGGTTGAATTCAGATGCTTGGTTGCGTGATGCTTGATTCTCAATAACCCTTGAATCGCAGTTATTATCATCTGAACTGGCATTGCAAACCTGATTGAATACATTTACGATGATGAGTGGATCATCAACATAGTCCCAAATTGAACGGCCTAGCATACCGCCGATCATAGCCTTTGGAAAAATTTCAGCTACCTGCCTGATTGTTGGTGTCTTGCCAAGTATTTGCTGTGCTGCTTCAAAAAGCGGTGCGATTTCCCTCTTGGCTTTTGCATTCGCCCTTGGGAAGTTCTGCATTTTACGCAAGCCATCAATGATCTGTCCTGAAATGCGATTAAAAGCGTGCGTCTCGAACCTAACATTATATGATATTCGGAATGAATTGATAGCCTGTATCAATCCTATGAACGCTTCACCTAGTAAGTCATCCGACTCTACAATTGGGCGGTAAGGAAGAAACTTTACATACTTCCTCGCTGCTTTTATTGCTAGATGCTTGTATCTTTCAACCAGAGCAGCTTGCAATTCCGTTTTGATTGACTTATCATCCGTGCTTTCGAATAACTCCCACGCTTCTACTATTTCGTTGTCAACGATTTCAGCAAAGCGGTTTCTTGGCAGAGCATTCGACACGGTGACACGACGTTCTTGTGTCATCATGGTATCCTGTCAGGGTGAAGTGCTGCATGTGCCTGCATTGTTCCTTTCTGTTCCCGCTAACGGATGAAATCATCCGTTCCTCTTAGCGTCCTCACGAAACATACAGCAGAAAATCTGCTTTCAATATGGATAAGAAGGGGGGTCGTGGAAGTTGGCACAGACACGACCCCCCTGTCACCCATCGCCAGTGTCACCCGGCTAGAAAAGCATGATGGTGAGGATCACCATGCTTGACATCCAATGTATATCCTACGCAGTAACCAGTGGCAAGGTAGTGCCGGAAACGGCTTTGGCGTATTCTAATTCTTTCTTTGCCTTATTTTCCTCTGCTATCTTCTTCTTCTTGTCATCTTCCTTCATGACCTCCATGTAGTATGATCTTACTTGTTCCATAAACTTTTCAGAAGATTCAATCTCAATGTAAGAAACCTCGCTTGTTGAAACTCCTTCTCGAGTTGTGGTTTCCATGAACTTGATTGAATTATTCTTTCCGTCGGCAGCACCTTCTGCAATGTGCTCATCTACGGTTGCTCCAATTGAAGCTAAGACTTCTGGAATGGTTTTTGCACTTCGGTTTGGATTAGGTGTTCCGTCAGGAAGAAGGATTGAAGGAACAGCGTTGAGTTCTGCCTTGATTGTCCGTACAAGAATGCTAAGGAATCTCTTTTTCGATTGTGCTGATTCCTTGCCTTCAGATTCAGACTTAGCCTTAGCCTGGATTTCCTCTTCCCAAGGTTTAAGTTCTTGACCTAGTGAGCTGTCTTCACCAAGCATCCATTTTACAGTATCAATGCGAAGCTGCAATACTGCTTTCTCGTTTGGCTTTTTTGAATTGTTCCAAAGTTCGGTAAGGTGTGGGAGATATTTTTCACGCACTACGTTCTGGCGAAGACCAGGAGATGACTTCTGCGACTCCTTGTTTCCAGTGGAATCTACACCTGCACCGTCACCTTTTTTATAGGTTGCGTTTAGCTTCTTGCAGAATTCTCCGTAAGTCATGGTGGCACCGCTCTTGGCTTGCAGATTGATCTGTTCGGGGTCAGTCAATCCAACATTAGACAATTCGCGTGCGTGGCTAAACGATAGTTCACCGCTGCGAATCAGTTCCTTTGTTTCTTCTGGCAGCTTGTCGATCTTTACAAGCTGGGAGATGTTGGATTCAGACAGTCCTAGGATTTTCGACAGTGCTGCTTGCGTCAGTTCTGTGTTCTCTTCTAGAAGTTCGCAGATCGTAGAGGAACTTTCTGCTGCGTTTAGTTGCTTTCGTTGAATATTCTCGATGATCTGAGCAAGCTTGCCATGCTTTTCGTCACCACCAATGCAATTGACATATACGGATTTGATCCATGTATCTTGCTCTTCCATTTCAGCAAGATGCTTTAGTGCCTGGACTCGACCGAAACCAAAAATAAGTTCATAGGGTTTGTCATGTTCAGCCTTCCTGTGTTCAGGAGTTTTAATCACGCCAACTGGCTGAAGCAACCCGTTTGTCGCCTTGATAGAGGATGCGAGATTCTCAATTTCCTCACTCGTGTGCATTGAATCGCGGTTGTTTAGCTCCATGTCGATGTACAGTTCATCGAGATCGAGGTGCATCACGGTTCCAGAATCCATTTGAAATTTCTTAGACATGATTGAATTGCCTTTGTGTTGTTGCGATGGGAAATGGAAAGGTAAGAGGTAATCCGATTCCGGCGAAGACGGTAAGAGGTAATCCGATTCCGGCGAAGACGGTAAGAGGTAATCCGATTCCGGCGAAGACGGTAAGAGGTAATCCGATTCCGGCGAAGACGGT
>Ga0163144_10000899_pt1 | contig 70533 bp, 66 predicted proteins | sample OliLak19BULKMAT1_FD_123175 | JGI IMG/M metagenome (GOLD analysis project Ga0163144, IMG submission 123175) | Freshwater microbial mat bacterial communities from Lake Vanda, McMurdo Dry Valleys, Antarctica - Oligotrophic Lake LV.19.BULKMAT1 | ecosystem: Environmental > Aquatic > Freshwater >... | reverse complement strand
GACGGTGTTCACGCTTGTTGTAGACACGACCCGTATCCTTCATGCGCTTGGCCAAGCTCTCCCAACTCTCATCTGATAGCATCGTCCTCGGCCTGATTGGCTCGCTCATTTTGGTGTTGTAGCGATCCCAATTTTACCGGGTCTTTCATGCCTTCTCCCTTTCACTTCCCTGAAAGATCAACAGGCCCTAGCATGCGGCCATGAAATACTGGTTCAAGAGTGACAATACCTCGGCGGCCTGCCCTGAGATCATGGACGCCCTGGTGCGTGCCAACGAGGGCCATGCCGCCGCCTACGGCGACGATGAATGGTCGCATCGCCTCGATAGCGTGTTTGCAGATTTCTTTGGCCGGCCAGTGCGGGTGTTTCCGGTGTCCACCGGAACGGCCGCAAACACCACCGCCCTTGCCGCGATCACGCCGCCCTATGGCGCCATAGTCACGCATGAGTATTCGCACATCGTCCGCGATGAATGCGGTGCGCCCGAGTTCATGACCGGAGGCGCACGTCTGCTGCCGATGGCCGGCGCGAATGGACGGCTGACCCGAGAGATCCTCGAGCGTGCACTCATAGACAATCCGACGAGTGTGCATACCGTGCAGCCGGCGGCCGTATCGATCACCCAGGCGACGGAATTCGGCACGGTGTACCGGCCTGATGCCCTCGCAGACCTCACCACCGGCGCACACGCCCGCGGGCTGCACGTGCACATGGATGGCGCACGCTTTGCGAACGCGCTCGCGACGCTCAACTGCCATCCCGGCGACATCTCCTGGCGCGCGGGCGTGGACGTGCTGTCATTCGGCGCCACGAAGAACGGGGCGATCGCCGCCGAAGCCGTTGTGTTCTTTGCTCCAGACCTGGTGCGGGACTACGAATTACGGCGCAAGCGTGCCGGCCATCTGCTCTCGAAGATGCGTTACGTTTCCGCGCAACTGCTGGCTTACGTGGAGAGCGGCGTGTGGCTGCGCAATGCTCACAACGCAAATTCACTCGCGCAGCGCGTCGGCGCGGCCGCAGGCGCGCGGCTGCTCTATCCTGTGGAAGCGAACGAAATCTTCCTGAAGCTCGGCGACGCGGCTATTGCGGCGCTGCGCGCGCGCGGCTTCGCTTTCTACGACTGGGGCGCAACCGGCTCCGGTGAGGCGCGCATCGTCATCTCATGGAACCAGGCAGCCGCGGACGTCGATGCCCTGTGCGCAGCACTCACCGCCCCGCTATAGCCCGCCGATGTCCTCTTCGCGCATACGAGTCGGCACTTTTGGCCAGTCCGCGCTACGGCTTTGAGTCCCGGTGATCGGCGGCGGCCGGTAATCGGGCCGGTAATCGGGGACACCCACCCTTTTGAATCCAACGGTAATCGGGAACGTAATCGGGGGACACCCACTGTTTGAATTGTCACCTGTGCCGAAGCATGCGAAGAGTGACACAACAGCGCCGTCGACACTCACTCCCGATGAGGCAGGCTTTTGGTTGATAGCCGCACCGCACACGCCGTGCCGCTGACCGCGCTCATGCTTCAGGCCTCCGCATCCCAGTGAAACTTGTGCAGCACGCGATGCACGATCGGTGTAAAGATTAGGGCAGCCGAGACGATAAACACGAGGCCGGCGTAGAGCGCATAACAGCCGGCGAACAGCTTGCCCAAGGTGGTGACGGGCGCGTTCACCGGGCCCATGCCGCCGAGCAGCATCGACGCGTTGAGAAAGGCGTCAATGGTCGGCAGCGCTTCGAAGCGCATGTAGCCCATCATACCCAACAGCAGTGAGGCCGCCAGCAGCCCCGCCGTCAGCGCGAGATGCGCCAGCAGGCGGTAGGCGAAAGCGCGCGGATGCAGGGGTTGGTGGTGACGGGATTCGTACATGGCCGCTCGCTCGGGATGAACCAGACCTGCTCGTACGCATCGTGCGCGCCTGAATTCTGGCACAGGCCGCGACCGCTTGTTCACCGGCGTGTGCCGGCAGGGCTGCAGGCGATTGAAACGGAGGGAGCATGAGCACCGTGTTATGGACGCACCTGCTGGTCGGCAGCGAGGTGATCACCGACGACACCGACAAACCTGCGTTATACCGGCACGCGGACAGGCTGGACCGCCTCAGCCGCGAACTCGGCCTCGGCTCCTTCATCGCGGCCTGCGACACCACGGACCTGCGCTTCACTGCGAACGAGTTCGAGCTGCCGCCGGGCGTGGACTCGACGCTGGACGTGATGGCCACCGACGGCACCTGGCAGCCGGTGGCATCGGCGATCGCGCTGCTCACAGGACTGGTGAGCGATCTGCAGCGCAAAAAGCTCCGCTTCGGGCTGCTGCACAACGAGTACCATGAGATGCTGGCGGAGCTGACAGACGCTCTCGCATTCGCGACGGGTGCATCGTTACCGGACGCGCAATTCAATTTCTCGATCGTCACCTGAACGGCGGCAAGGCATCGCGCGCCGACATCGAAGCGCCGCAGATCCCGGACGGGGCGACGACGCTGACGATCAGCAGCCTCGACCAGCCGACCTTCGAACTACTCGTGCAGTTGCGCGGCAGCCGCTTCCTTGGCATCAATTTCTGGAAGTGTCGGCGGCTGAAAGACCTGAGCCCACTCGAAGTGCTGCCGTTCCTCGTCGGCGTCTACTTCTGCTGGAACCAGCAGAGCCCACGGCTGTGGAACTTCAAGAGCACGCCGGCGCAGCGTGGGCTGCGCTTCGACGACTTTTCGAAGCTGACCGACCTGTGCGATCTCGCCGACGCCACACCGCTGAGCGAACTCGAGTTCGGTAACGCGAACTGGAACAAATTCGACGTCGGCACGCTCGAACCCACGACGGGTCTGAGTAGACTGCAACGCCTCAGCTTCAATGTCAGGCGGATCCACGACGATCGCATTGAACCGCTGGCAACACTGTCGCAACTGGGGAACTCGCGTTTCCAACCAACCTCTTCACGACCGCCCAGGTCGCCTGGCTGCGCGCGCACCTGCCTGCATCAGTGGACAGCCCGGCGCTCGCCGCCAGCATCGCACTGGGCCGCCCACTGGCAGACGGCACGCAGACCCTCGACACACTCGTGGTCGGTAATCGCAAGCCGACGCTGGACGCCGCGCAAGAGGCCACGCGCCGGCGCCGTTACCACGCTGACTTTGCCGCGATGGTCGCCTTCTTCACCACCCAGCCCGCGGCCGGCCCGGCGGACTATCCGGGCGATGCCTGACACACGCAACACATCAGGGAAGCACCCGGATGAACCTGTCTCTCGATACCGATCGCTATGCGGAACGGCAGTTGCGCCTGCTCGGGGAACTGGTGCGGACCGTTCGCGACGGACTGCGCGAAGCAGGCGTCACCGATGACCAGCAGTGCTATGAGGCGACTGGGAATCTGGCGTTCGCGATCGCAGCGATCGTCGATGGCAGCCGAATCATGGCACTCGACAACGCCACCTTCCTGCCCTTCCTGCCCTTCGCCAACGAGCGCAACGGCAGCGAACTCACGGCCGCGGAGGGCGGCTCGTGGCTGCGCGTGCGTGTTCAGCAGCGTCGACGAAGTCTTCGGCGTCACTTACACGGGCATGGGGTCAACGGCAAGCCGGCATCACGTACTCGGCGAAATCGCGCAGCACCTTGCGTTCGCAGTCCATCGGTGGCCACAGATCGATCTCCTTGATGCCGCCGGCTTCGAGCCGCTTCACATGTTCGATCAGCTCATCCGGCTCGCCGATCAAGCAGCTCGACTTGATCGCTTCCGGCCGCATAAAGCGACGCTCGTCGGGCTGCAGATAGATCAGATGGCCGTCGTGAATCTGCCGGAAACGCGACTGCTCGGGCAGGCTCATCTTTTCGACATGCGCGAGGTACTCCGACCAGATGGCCTGGAAATGCGGCGGGATGATCGCGTCATTGCGGCCGTTGTCCTTCCACACTTCGTAGAAGAAATGGAGCTCGCAGGCGACCCAGCTGCCGGTCTCGTCGATGATGCGGTCGTCGGTCAGCCTGTCGCCCGGCCGCAGCACGCACGACGATGTGATGAATGCCGTGTGGAAATCTGCCGGCAGGGTGCGGCCGGCCTTCTGCGCGCCGGTATGGATGTGATCGAGCTTCGGCTGCACGACATCCGGCTCGCCGCCAACCGTGATCCAGCCGTCGCCGTAGCGCCCGGTCGCCTCGAGCGCCTTCGGCCCATTGGCCGCCACGTAGATCGGAATGCGGTTGTCGATATCGATGAACTTGCGTTCGCGATGCAAGAACTGGATCTCGCGCGTATTGCCGCGGTATTCATAGTCGACCGCCTCACCGTCGAGCAGCGCACGCACCACGCGCAGGTACTCGCGAAATTCGCCGACGCGCATCGGATCCTGGCCCATCACGCGCATCGCGGTGTGGCCGGTGCCAAGGCCGAGAAACACGCGGCCAGGGGCCAGCGCGTTGATCGTGGCAATCGAATGCGCGGTCACGGGTGCAATGCGGGTGCCCGTGATCGACACGCCGGTGCCGATCTGGATGCGCTTGGTGTGCGTCGCAGCGAGCGCCATCGTTGCGTAGGCGTCGGACCAGATCATCTGTGAGTCGCCTACCCATGCGCGGTCGTAACCGAGCTCTTCGGCGTAACGGATAATGTCCCAGTTGTTGATGTGCGTGCTGACGCCGATGCCGAACTGCATGGTGCTCTCCCTTTGCTGCTTTCTCGTGCGGGGCGTCATTACACGTGGGTTAGGGTGCCAGTTCAACCCAGGCGACAGATGGTCTTCCCGTGCGTGCGACGGCCGACGCCGGCATGCCGCGGCTGGCCTGGTGCCTCACCACACGTCCACGTAGCTGCGCGCTGCCCGTCGTACCGGCCCTGCGCTTTTGAGCCCGCGCACGAGCCACGCGCGGGTGTCGGCGGGATCGATCACGGCGTCGACTTCCATCTGCGACGCGACATTGACCGCCTTGCCGTCGGCGTACATTTTTGCGAGCAGGCGATCGAACAGCGCCTGCTGCGCGATCGGGTCCTTCTCCGCCTCGAGTTCCTTGCGGAAACCCAACTGCACCGCGCCCTCGAGGCCCATCGGGCCGAATTCACCGGTCGGCCAGGAGATCGTGAAGAACGGACGGTGGAAGCTGCCGCCGCACATCGCCTGTGCGCCGAGCCCATAGCCTTTGCGCAGCACGACCGTGAACATCGGTACCGTCAGGTTTGCGCTGACCACCAACAGGCGTGAGCCGCGGCGCACGGCCGCGGTCTTCTCGCTGTCCGGGCCGACCATAAAGCCCGGCGTGTCGCACAGCGAAATCACTGGCAGCCCATACGCATCGCAGAGCTGCAGGAAGCGCGCGGCCTTCTCGGCGCCCGGGCCGTCGATGGCGCCGCCGAGGTGGCGTGGGTCGTTGGCGAACAGGCCGAAGGCCGCCCCTTCGATGCGGATGAACGTCGTCACGATACCGACGCCGTAGTCGCGCCGCAGTTCCAGCCCGGAGCCGGTGTCGGCCAAGGCGTCGATCACCGCGCGCACGTCATACACGCGCAGCCGGTTTTCCGGGATCAGATGGCGCAGCGCGCGCTGATCGACGCACTCCCAGGCCGGCAGGCGGCCCTGGAAGTAGCCGAGGATCTGCCGCGTGGCGGCCGTGCCCTCGGCCTCGTCGCGCACCGCCAGATCGACCACGCCATTGGCGGTTTGCACCTCGATCGGCCCGATGTCCTCCGGCGTGAATTTGCCGAGCCCGCCGCCTTCGATCATCGCCGGGCCGGCGAGCCCGATGTTGGAGTTTGCGGTCGCGATCGTGATGTCGGCGCAGCCGAAGATGACGGCGTTGCCGGCGAAGCAGCGGCCCGAGTTGATGGCGACGCGCGGCGCGATGCCCGAGAGCTGCGGCCACGCCGCGAAGGTTGGCATGTCAAGCCAGGCACTGATGATGTCATCAACGTCGATATCGCCCGGCCGGCCGCCGCCGCCTTCGGTATAGAACACCACCGGCAGCTTCCATTCTTCCGCCAGCTTGAACAGGCGATCCTTTTTCTTGTGATTGAACACGCCCTGGGTGCCGGCGAGCACGGTGTAGTCGTAGGCCAGCGCGAGGCAGCGCGTGTCGGCACCCTCGAAGCGGGACGCATTGACCGTGCCGATGCCGCCGACCATGCCGTCGGCCGGCGTGTTGCGCTGGAGATCCTCGAGGCTGCGGCGGCGGCGCTGGGCGGCGACGATCAGTGCGCCGTACTCGATGAAGCTGTCCGGATCGCACAGGTCTTCGACGTTCTCGCGCGCCGTGCGGCTGCCGGTCTGGCGGCGTTTGGCCACCGCCTCCGGCCGATTGCGGTCGAGGCCGAGCGCATGACGCGCCTGCACTTCGTCCAGATCGGCGCGCGCGGCATCGAGAGCGAGTGCTCGCACCGCGGGGCCGTCGTCCGTCGCGCTGTCGTCCGCCACCAGGAACAGCACGGTGTCGCCGTCGCCTAGCGTCTCGCCCGGGGCGGCTACGACGGCCGCGACGCTGCCGGCGAACGGTGCCTCGATGACGTGATGCATCTTCATCGCCTCGAGCACCGCGAGCGGCGTGCCGCGCGCCACGCGCGCGCCGGCTTCGACCTCGATGCTGACGACGCTGCCGCGCATCGGGCTGCCGATTGTCTGTGCGCCGGGGGGCGCCACGGCCACCGCGCGCGTCGCCTGCGCCGCCGTGCGCGCGACGACGGGCGGGGGTGCCAGCGCCGTGGCCGCGGCAAACAACGCAGCCGCTTCATGTTCGACGAAGCGCGTCGTCACGTTCGCCGCCTGCACCTGCGGATGCTGCAGCAACGCGCGCAGCAGCGGCAGGTTCGTCTCGATGCCCTCGACGCGGCATTCTGCGGCCGCGCGTTCGGCACGCCGCGCGAGCACGGCAAAGTCGAGCCCTGGCGCCCGCACGATGATCTTGGCGATCATCGGATCGAAACTCGGGTTGAGCGCGTAGCCGCTGTAGGCCGCGCTGTCGATGCGCACGCCCGGGCCACCCGGCAATTCGAAGCGCACGATCACGCCACCCGATGGCTTAGCGACGCCATCGGCGCCCAGCGTCTCGGTGTTTACGCGCAGCTGAATCGCGCTGTCGCGCGGGGCCGGCGGCGGGGTGGCCAGGCCGAGTTGCGCGAGCGTCGCAGCATTCGCCACTGCGAACTGCAGCGCGACGAGATCGAGACCCAGCACTTCCTCGGTCACCGTGTGTTCGACCTGCAGGCGCGGATTGGCTTCGATGAACCAGAACGCGTCCGCCGCGCTGTCGACGAGAAACTCGAACGTGCCGAGTCCGCGATAGTTAACCGCGCCTGCCGCGCGACACGCCGCCTCCAGCAGCCGCCCGCGCAGGCTGTCCGGCAGTGCCGGCGCGGGGGCGATTTCAATCAGTTTCTGATGACGGCGTTGCAGACTGCAGTCGCGTTCCCACAGGTGCGTGATGGCGCCCTGACCATCGCCCAGGATCTGCACCTCGATATGCCGCGCTGCCGCAACGAAGCGCTCGGCATACAGCGTGCCATCGCCAAAGGCGGCGCGCGCTTCGTCGGCACAGCGCGTGAGCGCGGCCTCGATGTCGACGTCCGGCCACAGCACCTGCATGCCGCGGCCACCGCCGCCAGCGGCGGCTTTAATCACGACGCCGGCCTGCGCGCCGAGTGCCGCCCGGAACGTGTCGACGTCGGCGCGCGTCTGGAGTGCGCCCGAGCCCTCGAGCACCGGCACTGCACAGCGCGCCGCATGCGCGCGCGCGGCAATCTTGTCACCAAAGAGGTCGAGTTGTGAGGGCAGCGGGCCTATCCACGTGAGCCCTGCCGCTTCGACGCGTGCGGCAAATGCCGCGCTCTCGGCGAGAAAGCCATAGCCCGGATGCACGGCGTCGCAGCCCGTGTCGCGCGCCGCAACCAGCACGGCATCGTGATCGAGATACGCGCGCGCGCCGCGGCCGGGCAAGGCAACCGCGCGATCCGTGCGCTGCACGTGCAGGCCATCCGCATCGTCCGTGCCGTGGATGGCGACAGTCTCGATGCCGAGATCGGCGGCGGTGCGGGCGATGCGGATGGCGATCTCGCCGCGATTGGCGATCAGGCAACGGCGGATCACGATCCGGCGCCGGGGAATCGACGACCGGTGGCCGCCACGAACGCGACTGACATGCTGGGCTTCCTGCTGTGGTTTCCGCCGGCTGGCGGCAGGGCCGCAAGTTAGCACGTTCGCACAGCGCGGGGCTTCAGGCTTGATTTGCCGGGTTGCGCTAGCGGTGCCGTCGTCTGCGTACGCCGACGGACGCTGCAGGACGCGAGGGTGGGGGTGCCGGCAGGCCTCGACGCGCGACGCGTTTCGGTGCCAGCGATGGATCGGCTGCGCGATCGATGGCGTAGCGCTGGTGCGGCGCGCCGCACCAGCGCTGTATGCCGCCCAGAACGCGGCGAGTTCCCCTGGCTTTACCAGCCGCAGCTTGAGCTCAACGGAGGGCGCGTCAAAGGCGTCGAGGCGCTGTTGTGCTGGTAAGCTCCGTCGCCTGGCCTGGTGTTACCCGCGGCAGTCATGCCGCTCGCGGAAGACACCCCACTGATGCGGTCAAGCGGCGAGTGGGTGCTGGCCAGCGCGCCGCCGGCGTCCCGCCGCTGCAGATGGCGATCGATCGCCCGGCGCGACAGCGCGCTTGGGCTGACGCAGGAAGCCCAACATCCCACGCCTGGCCAGCTCGCTCGTTTCAGGTCTCGCGGCAAGGCCAGCGGCCTGCGCGCCAGCCCCAATGTTCACAAAATAGTGTCGACCAGGATCCTTACCGGCCGCGCGGTGCCGACGGCGGAATGATGACCTTCACATCGTGTTTGGCTTTGCGCGCTGCGCGCTTCTCCTTGAACGTCGTCAAAGGCTGCTTTTTCGCTTCTTTGTTCGGGCGTTGAATCTTCGGCATGTTGGCTTGCTCCTGGTGATGAACGGCGCGCGCATTGTAGCCCGCGAAGCCTGGTGCGGCACCGCTTGAATTGTCTGCGCGCCAGCGCGTCCGCGTCGCAGTGTGTGCCAGCGCACATAGTGCGGCGGCGACGCCCCGTACACTCGGCTGCCCAGCACGCCGGCAGGAAACCCCTTGAGCAGGACATCACGTCCCGAGCGCCCGTGAACGCGCCATGGTCAACCAGTGCCCGATTCGGGCTGCCTGACAGCGATCAGGGGCCGTCGCCGTGGTCCAGCGACGGCATCATTCGCGAAGAGCTCTTCAGCATCGAGCGGCTGGAGCAGCATGCGGCGAGCCTCGCCACGGCCCAGCGGGTCACCGCCCGGCCCGGGCCAGGGAAGTCACTGCACAGCAGGCTCAGGCAGAACGAGGCGCAGCTGCTGGCGGCGTATCGCAGCCTGGCCGGTGTGGTCAGCGGAGACGGCTTCGTGACGCCGGCGGCGGACTGGTTTGTCGACAACTTCCATCAGGTCGAGGCACAGATCACGCAGATTCACGACGATCTGCCGCCGCGCTATTATCGCCAACTGCCCAAGCTGGCCGAGGGTCCGTTGGTCGGCTTTCCCCGCGTGTTCGGCATGGCCTGGGCCTGCATCGCGCACAGTGACAGCCGTTTCGATTCGGAAACGCTGCGCCGTTTCGTCATCGCTTACCAGCAGGTCGAAGCCCTGACGATCGGCGAGCTGTGGGCGATTGCGATCACGCTGCGGATCGTGCTGGTCGAGAATCTGCGGCGTGCGGTCGACCGCATCGTCGAGAGTCGCCAGGCACTCGGGGCGGCAGATGGTGTGGCCGACCGGCTGCTCGGCGTCGGCATCGCCAAGCGCGATCCCGACGCGCTGAAAAATCACCATGCGACGGGCGCGGTGTTCTCGCCGACCTTTGTCGTGCAGCTGGTCAAACGCCTGCGGGATCAGGATCCGCATGTGACGCCGGCGCTGCGCTGGGTCGAGAGTCTGCTCGTCGGCCAGGGCACCAGCGCGGAACAACTGGTGCACGATGAGCATCAGCGTCAGGGCGCCTCGAACGTCACCGTACGCAACATCATCACCAGCATGCGCCTGATTTCGGACGTCGACTGGGCGGACTTCTTCGAGGCCGTGAGCCCGATCGACCGCGTGCTGCGTGAGCGCAGCGCATTCAATGCGATGGACTTCGCGACGCGTAACCTCTATCGCAGCGCGATCGAGGAACTCGCGCGCGGCTCAGACCATTCGGAGATTGAAGTCGCCGTAGCGGCGCTCGACCAGGCGCGCAGCGGTGGCGCCGCCGGCCCGCGTGAATGCGACCCCGGCTACTGGCTGGTGGCGCGTGGCCGGCGCCGGTTCGAGCGCAGTCTCGGCTACCGCGCGGCGCTGCGCGACTGGCCGCGCCGGCTCGATGCGTCGATGGGTCCAGTCGCCTACTTCTGCGCGGTAGCGGTTCTGACGGCGACGGTGCTCGCCGTGCCGCTGCACCTGCTGGCAGATCAGTCGGTGGCCGACAGCCGTCTGTGGCTGCTGGGTCTGCTGGGTCTGGTGCCGGCACTCGATGCGGCGCTGGCGCTGGTAAACCGCGCCGTGACGCGCGGCATCGGCGCGACGATGCTGCCCGGCCTGGCGCTCGCCGACGGTGTGCCCGATCCGCTGCGGACCATGGTGGTCGTGCCGACGCTGCTGACGACGCCCGCTGCGATCGGTGCACTCATCGAGCGGCTCGAAGTGCATTACCTGGCCTCCGGGCCGGGCGAACTCTATTTTGCGCTCCTCACCGACTGGACCGATGCCATCGCGGCCCATGCGTCCGACGATGAAGCCCTGATCGATCTGGCCGCTGCCGGCGTCTCCCGGCTCAATCGACAGTACGCCGCGGGTGCGGCAGGCCTGCGCTTTCACCTGCTGCATCGACGCCGGCGCTGGAGCGAAGGCCAGTCCTGCTGGATGGGCTGGGAACGCAAACGCGGCAAGCTGCATGAGCTTAACCGGTTGCTGCGTGGCGCGACGGATACCTCGTTCGTCGCGCTCCGCGATCTGCCGCTGGCCGTGCCGGCCGGTGTGCGCTATGTCGTGACGCTCGACAGCGACACGCGCCTGCCGCGCGGCACAGTGGCGCGGCTCGTCGGCAAGATGGCGCACCCATTGAATGCGCCGAGCTATGACGCATCTGGTCGGCGCGTGATCGACGGTTACGCGGTGCTCCAGCCACGCGTCACGCCATCGCTGCCGATCGGGCGTGAAGGCTCACTGTTTCAGCGCGTGATCTCCGGCATGACGGGCATCAACGCCTACGATACGGCAGCCGCCGATCTGTATCAGGATCTGTTTGGCGCCGGCACTTACGCGGGCAAGGGCATCTATGACATCGAGGCTTTCGAAGCGGCGCTCGCTGGCCGGGTGCCCGAAGGGTCGCTGCTGAGCCACGATCTGTTCGAGGGCACCTTCGCGCGTTCAGGCCTGGTCTCCGATATCGAGGTTGTCGAGGAATTTCCGTCAGGGTATGGCACGGCCGCGGCCCGCAATCACCGCTGGGCGCGGGGTGACTGGCAGCTGCTGCCCTGGATCTTCGGCCGTGCCGATCTGGATGCGATCGGGCATCGCACGCTGCCGCTGCTCGGCATCTGGAAGATGCTCGACAATCTGCGCCGCACGCTGTCCGCGCCAGGCTGTGTGGTCGCGCTGGTCGCGGGTTGGCTGCTGCCGGTGCACGCGGCGATTACCTGGACGCTGTTCGTCGTCGCCACGATCGCGCTGCCCCCGCTGCTGCAGGCGCTGGCCGCCCTCTTGCCCCAGCGCCCGGGCATCACGCTGCGCAGCCACCTGCGCGCGCTCGGCGATGACGGCTGGCTGGCCGTGCTGCAGATTGCGCTGGCATTGACCTTTCTCGCGCACCAGGCGTTATTGATGGTGGACGCGATTCTGCGCACGCTCTATCGCCTGTTCGTCAGTCATCGCAACCTGCTGGAGTGGGTCGCGGCGGCGCAGTGCGAGACCGATATGCAGCCAGGCTTCACCAGCACTTACCTGCGGATGGGGGGCTGCGTGGCGTTCGCGGCAGGCGTGATGCTGGTGCTCGGTGTCGCCGCGGCGCCGGCGTGGTGGCTGGCGGCGCCTTTTCTGTTGCTGTGGACGGCGAGCCCGGCGATTGCGCTGCGGATCAGCATTTCACCGCTCGTCGCGGGACGTCTGCCGGTGTCAGCCGCCGATCGGCGTGAACTGCGCCTGGTCGCGCGCCGGACCTGGCGCTACTTCGAGACCTTCGTGACGGCCGAAGACAACATGCTGCCGCCGGACAACTTTCAGGAAGACCCGCACCCGGTGGTCGCGCACCGGACCTCGCCGACCAATCTTGGGCTGTATCTGATCAGCATCGTCAGTGCGCGCGACTTCGGCTGGCTCGGCACGCTCGAGGCGGCCGAGCGTCTGCAGGCAACGCTGACGACGATGGACGGCCTGCAGCGACATCGCGGCCACTTCTACAACTGGTATGACACCAGCGATCTGCGGCCTCTTGAGCCCCGCTATGTGTCGTCGGTGGACAGCGGCAATCTGGCGGCGCATCTGATTGTGCTGGCCAATGCCTGCGCCGAATGGCGGCGTGAACCACCGGCGACTTACGCGCTGGCCTGCGCCGGCGTCATTGACGCGCTGCGCATCGCGCGCGGGCTGCTAGACATCGGCCGCGAGGGCCCGGCGGCGGCGGCGCACGCGCGTCTCACCGCGGAAATTGACGCCCTCATCGGCGTGCTGCTGCCCTTGCCGGGCCCGGGCAATGGCTTGGCGGCTCGCCTGTCCGACATGGCGGCGCGGGTCAGCGCGTTGCGGGCGCTGCTGCCGCCAGTCATCGCGACCCTGCCGGACGCGACGCGCGAGGATTTGCCGTACTGGGTCGAGGCGGCCGCGCGGACCGTCGCCAGCTGGCGGCGCGATCTCGAGCAGAACACGAACGCACGCCAGGCGCTCGACGCGCGGCTGGCAGCGCTGGAACACACCGCGCGCGGCATGGCGATGGCGATGGCATTCGATTTCATGCTTGATTCCGAACGCAAGCTGCTGTCGATCGGCTATTGCGCTGACGAAGGCGTGCTCGACCCGAGTTGCTACGATCTGCTCGCCTCCGAGGCCCGGCTCGCGAGCTTCTTCGCCATCGCCAAGGACGATGTGCTGACGCGCCACTGGTTTCGCCTCGGCCGCCCCGTGACTGCAGTCGGCCACGGGGCGGCGCTGATTTCGTGGTCCGGCTCGATGTTCGAGTACCTGATGCCGTCGCTGGTGATGCGCGCACCGGCTGGCAGCCTGCTCGAGCGCACCAGCAGGCTCATCGTGCGGCGCCAGATGGAATATGGCGCGTCCTTGCAGGTGCCGTGGGGCGTGTCCGAGTCCGCCTTCAGCGCGCGCGATCTGGCGCTGACCTATCAGTACTCCAACTTCGGGGTGCCTGGCCTCGGGCTCAAGCGCGGCTTGAGCCGCAACGTCGTCATCGCGCCTTACGCGACAGCGCTGGCGGCGATGGTCGAACCGCATGCGGCGGTGCTGAACTTCTCGCGGCTGACGGCGGTCGGCGCACGCGGACGTCATGGTTACTACGAGGCCGTTGACTACACGCGTTCGCGCCTGCCGGATGGTGCGCGCTGCGCGGTGGTGCGCGCCTATATGGCGCATCACCAGGGCATGACCATCGTGGCGCTGGGCAATGTCCTGTTCGATGGCCGCATGCGCGCGCGCTTCCACGCCGAGCCGCGCGTCCAGGCCACCGAGCTGTTGTTGCAGGAACGCACGCCGCGCGATCTGACCATCTCGCTTCCCCGCGCCGAGGAGCTGGAGAAGTCCGGGCTGCAGCTGGCGATCCAGCCGATGATCGAACGGCAGCTGCACATCACGCAGCCCGACACCGTGCAAACCCAGCTGCTGTCCAATGGCAGCTACTCGGTGATGGTGACCAGTGCCGGCGCCGGCTACAGCCATTGGCGGGGGCTCGCGATCACGCGCTGGCGCGAAGATGCGACGCGCGACAGCGACGGTCAGTACCTCTTTCTGCGCGACGTGCAGAGCGGGCAAGTCTGGTCGGCCACCTACCAGCCGTGTGGCGTCGAACCGGACAGCTACGCCGTCACGTTCAACGAGGAAGGCGCGAGCTTCGTGCGTCGCGACGGCACGCTGACGACGAGTCTGCACGTGCTGGTGTCGCCTGAAGACGATGCTGAAGTGCGTCGGGTTTCGATCACCAACGCCGGGAGCACCGGGCGTGACATCGACGTGACCTCCTACTGCGAACTGGTGCTCGCGCCCGCCGCGTCCGATCTCGCGCATCCTGCTTTCTCGAAGCTGTTCGTGCTGACCGAGTACGAACCTGGCCTCTGCGCGTTGCTCGCCACCCGGCGGCGCAGAGATCCGGGCGAACCGGAGATCTGGGTCGGGCATCAGATGAGCGTCCAGGGTGAGGTGCTGCAGGTTCGCGAGTACGAGACCGACCGCGCGCAGTTTCTCGGCCGTGGAAACGGTGTGCATGCGCCGCGCGCGGTGCATGCGGCCGGCCCGCTGTCGAACAGCGTGGGCACGGTGCTCGATCCGGTGTTCGCCCTGCGCAGCCGCGTTCGCGTGCCGCCCGGAGCGACGGTGCATCTGTCGTGCTGGACGGTGGTCGCAGCGTCGCGCGCCAGCGCCTGCGATCTGCTCGACAAGCATCACGATGCAAACGGCTTCAGCCGCGCCGCCACGCTCGCCTGGACGCAGGCCCAGGCGCAGCTGATGCATCTGGGTATAACGGCCGAAGAGGCCGATCTGTTCCAGCGCCTCGCCGGCTTTGTGCTGTATGCCGATCCGGCGCTGCGGCCGAGCCCGGAGATCATCCAGCGCGGCAGCGGGCCGCGCGCCGGATTGTGGGCGGAGGGCATCTCCGGCGATCGTCCGATCGTGCTGCTGAGGATAGAGCACAGCGAGGACATCGGCGTCCTGCGTCAGTTGTTGCAGGCGCATGAGTACTGGCGCCTGAAGCAGCTGGCCGTCGATCTGGTGATTCTGAACGAGCGCGCGCCGTCGTATGTGCAGGATCTGCAGAACGCGATCGAAACCGCCGTGCGCATGAGTCAGACCCGGCTGCATCTGCGCGCCGGTGGGGCCCACGGTGCGGTGTTCATGTTGCGCACCGATCTGATAGCCGGCGACACGCGCGGCGTGCTCAGCGCGGTCGCGCGGATCGTGATCGTGGCCCAGCGTGGCAGCCTGGCGGCGCAGCTCGAGCGCATTGCCACGCGGTCGAAAACACCGCCGGCGCTGTCCGTCGACTGGCCGCGGGCGTCAGGGCCCGCAAGTCACCCACCGGCCACGCCGGTGCTCGAGTTCTTCAACGGGCTAGGCGGTTTCGCCGCCGACGGCAATGAGTACGTGGTGCACCTGCAGGGTGAGCAGCGCACGCCGGCGCCGTGGATCAATGTGATCGCGAACCCGCACTTCGGTTGTCAGCTGTCGGTGGAGGGTGGCGGCTATACGTGGTCGTTGAACAGTCGCGAGAACCAGCTGACCGCCTGGTCGAACGATCCGGTCTGCGATCCGCCGGGCGACACGCTCTATGTGCGCGACGAAAGCTCGGGCGAGTGCTGGAGCCCGACGCAGGCGCCGCTGTCCAATCCGCATGGCCGATACACGGTGCGTCACGGTCACGGCTACAGCGTGTTCGAGCACCTCGCGCACAACCTGGTGCTGACGCTCACCGTGTTCGTGCCGCTCGATGATCCGATCCGGATCTCACGCCTGACGGTGCGCGACATCGCCGGCCGGCCGCGTCGTCTGGCGGTGAACGCCTATGTCGAGTGGGTGTTAGGTACCTCTCGCGCAGGCTCCGCACCCTACATCGTCACGCGCCCGGATCCCGCGACCGGCGCGCTGCTGGCGACGAACCCGATGAACCTGACGTTCGGCGCGCGCGTGGCATTCGCCGATCTGAGCGGGCGCCAGACCGAGTGGACCGGCAACCGCCGCGAGTTCATCGGCCGCCATGGCAGGCTCGATGCGCCCGCCGCGCTGAACGGCGCCGTGCCCCTGTCGAAGGAGACCGGGGCCGGCCTTGACCCTTGCAGTGCCCTGCGTGCGTTCGTGGAGGTGCCTGCGCACGGGAGCGCCGAACTCGTGTTCCTGCTGGGCCAGAGCGCCACAGAGCCGGAGGCCCAGGCGCTGGTGCTGCGCTACCGGCAGCTCGATCTCGAGGCGGTGCTGACGTCCGTCAAAGCCCACTGGCGCGAGACGCTCGGCGTGCTGCAGGTCAGGACGCCCGATCGCGCCCTGGATCTGATGCTCAATGGCTGGCTGCTCTATCAGACGCTGGCCTGCCGCAGCTGGGCCCGCGCCGCGTTCTACCAGGCCAGCGGTGCCTACGGCTTTCGCGATCAACTACAGGATGCGATGGCGCTCGTGACCGCGCGGCCCGCCATCACGCGCGCGCACCTGCTGCGCGCCGCGGCACGCCAGTACCCGGAAGGCGATGTGCAGCACTGGTGGCTGCCGGGCACCGGTCAAGGGGTGCGCACGCGCATCAGTGACGATCGGATCTGGCTCGCCTACGCTATTGCGCATTACATCACGAGCACCGGTGACATTGCGGTGCTCGATGAAACACTGCCTTTCGTCGACGGGCCACTGCTCGAACCGGGCGCGCACGATGCATTCACCCAGCCGGCTGTCACCGAGCACCAGGCCAGCCTGTTCGAGCACGCTGCCCGCGCGCTCGACGACAGTCTGGCGGTCGGCGCACACGGCTTGCCGCTGATCGGTACTGGCGACTGGAACGATGGCATGAACCGCGTGGGGCCTGAAGGGCGCGGCGAGAGTGTGTGGCTGGGCTGGTTCCTGCACGTGGCCTTGAGCGGCTTCGCGCCGTTTGCAGACACGCGCGATCCGGCGCGCGCCGCGCGTTGGCTGGCCGCTGCCGCGGCCCTGCGCGTGGCGCTGGAGCGCGATGCCTGGGACGGCGAATGGTATCGCCGAGGCTATTTCGACGATGGCACGCCGCTGGGATCGGCGCTCAACGATGAATGTCGAATCGATTCCATTGCGCAGTCCTGGAGCGTGATCTCGGGCATCGCCGATCCCGCGCGGGCGGTACAGGCCATGCGCTCAGTCGACAGCCATTTGATTCGCACCGCCGACCGCCTCGCGCTACTGTTCACGCCGCCATTCGACCGCACGGCGCATGATCCGGGCTATATCAAGGCGTATCCGCCCGGGCTGCGCGAGAACGGCGGGCAATATACGCATGCGGCCGCGTGGTCGGTGGTGGCACTGGCGAAGCTTGGCGAAGGCGCGCGCGCTGCGGCGCTGTTCGCCTTGCTGAACCCGGTCAATGCAGCGGCCACTGGCGCCGGCATGCAGCGTTACAAGGTCGAGCCTTACATCGTCGCCGCGGATGTCTATTCAGTTGCGCCCCATGTCGGCCGCGGCGGCTGGACCTGGTACACGGGTGCGGCCGGCTGGCTGTATCGCGCCGGCGCCGAGGCCATCCTCGGCTTTCGTCGCGAGGGTTCATCACTCGTCATCGATCCCTGTATCCCGCCAGCGTGGCCGCGCTATGAACTGCAGTTCGTCCACGGCGGGTCGCGCTACGACATCGTCGTCGAGAATCCCGAGCGCGTGGCACGTGGGGTCGCCGACACGCAGCTCGACGGCGTGTCCCTGCCGGGCGCCGGCGGCCGGGTTCCGCTGTGCGACGACGGCCTCACGCATCGCGTGCGCATCGTCCTCGGGTCTGCGCCGGCTCCTCGCGATGGCTGAGTTGCCGCCGGTACGCGGGCCGTCTCGAGTCACCGACGACCGCGCCGGGCGTCAGGAGGCGCCCTCCGGCGAGACACCGCCACGCTTGCAGCCGAGGCTGTGGTGGCTGGGCGTGGCGCTGCTGCTGTTCGTCAACTACGTCGTCACGCAGCTGTTCTTTCAGGCGGAACCGGCGGTCAGTGTGTCCTACACGTTCTTCAAGCAGCAGGTGACGGGCGGCAACGTACTCAGCCTGGTCAGTATCGGGGAGGCCATCGAGGGCGAGTTTCGACAGCCTGTGGCCTATCCCACGAAGTCGTCCGCGACGGGCGACATGGCCAGCGCGCCGGCTGCAGCAGCGCCACAGACCCTGAGCCGTTTCACGACCCGTCGCCCCGCATTCGCCGAGCCGGGCCTCGAAGCGCTGCTCGATGCCAACGGCGTGATCGTCGAAGCCGCGAGTGAGCGGCGCTCGTCGCTGTTCGAACTGATGGTCGGATTCGGGCCCACCGTGCTGCTGATCGCGGCCTTCGTGTGGATCAGCCGCCGCGCTGCGGCCGCTGGCGGTGGCCTGTTCAGCCTGGGCCGCAGTCGCGCCAAGCGGTATAGCGAAGCGACGCCAGCCGTGACCTTCGATGATGTTGCCGGCATCGACGAGGCTGAGAACGAACTGATCGAAGTGGTCGACTTCCTGAAGAATCCACTGAAGTACGAGCGCCTTGGCGGCACGGTGCCGAAAGGCGTGCTGCTGGTCGGACCGCCGGGCACCGGCAAGACGCTGCTCGCGCGCGCCGTCGCCGGCCAGGCGGGCGTGCCATTCTTCAGCCTCAGCGCCTCCGAGTTCATTGAAATGATCGTCGGTGTCGGGGCTGCGCGTGTGCGCGACCTGTTTCGCGAGGCGCGTGAGGCGGCGCCGTCCATCATTTTCATCGACGAACTCGACGCCATCGGCCGCATGCGTGGCAGCGGCGCGCAGATCGGCGGCCACGATGAACGCGAGCAGACGCTCAATCAGATCCTGACGGAAATGGACGGCTTCGACGCGCGCGTCGGCGTGATCGTGCTGGCCGCGACCAATCGGGCGGACGTGCTCGATCAGGCGCTGTTGCGGCCCGGCCGCTTCGATCGGCGTGTTGTCGTGCAACGGCCCGATCGTGCTGGCCGCGCTGCGATCCTCGAAGTGCACACGCGCCATGTGCCCCTGGCGGCCGACGTCTCGCTGATGCGCATCGCGGCTGAAACGCCGGGGCTGGTAGGCGCCGAGTTGCGCAATCTGGTCAACGAAGCGGCGCTGCTGGCAGCGCGCAAGGATGCGAGCGCGGTGCGCGCCGAAGACTTTGCTGAAGCGATGGAAAAGATCACGCTCGGGCCGGCGCGCAATATCCTGCTGAAGCAGGCCGATCGCGAGCGCACCGCGTATCACGAGGCGGGCCACGCGCTGGTCGCCCTGCTCGTGCCGGGCAGCGACCCGGTGCACCGCGTGTCGATCGTACCGCGCGGCATGGCGCTCGGGGTGACCTGGCAGATGCCGGTCGACGACCGCATGAGTTACACCGAGGAGGCGCTGCGTGCGCGCATCACCGGCACGCTCGGCGGCCGGGCCGCTGAGAAACTCGTCTACGGCGTGCTGACGACAGGTGCCGAGAACGATCTCCAACAGGTCACCGAAATTGCGCGCCGCATGGTGTTGCGCTGGGGCATGAGCCGAAGGCTCGGACCGATGAGTTTCGTCGCGCCGCAGGACGACGGCCTGCCGCCCGCCTTCCAGCAGCAGCCCTACAGCGAGGCCACCGCCGAACTGATCGATGCTGAAGTGCGACGGATCGTCGATGACAGCCATCAGGAAGCCGACCGCCTGCTGGCGGAGCATCGCGGCAAGCTCGATGCGCTCGCGAAGGCTCTGCTCGACGCCGAATCGCTGAACGAACGCGAGATCCACGCGGCAACAGGCATCCCGGAACGCAGCGAACCAGCCTGATCTGGCCCGCGCGAAGCGTGGCGCCCGGCGAGCTCCTCGTGCAGTCCGGAATCAGCGCAGCGCTGAGGAATCCCCACTAACTTTCGGCACGAAGCAGCCCGGGTGGCACGCGCAGCGCAGAGCCCAGGATCGTCATCTCAGCGCAGGAGTGCCCGACAGATCGCGGTTTCAAATGTGCGGTGACGTACCGACGGCCACGTGCCCGGCGCGCACAGTCAACGCTCGGCGTCACGCGCATGACGCGCGCGCCCACGCCATCGTTCATCGCAATTCGAAGGAAAGAAACATGAAGTATTCAATGCTGCTGTCAGTGATCGTGCTCGCCGGCGGACTGGCCGCTTGCGACAAGCCCAAAGTGGAGTCGTCAACGACCGTCGTTGCCGTACCGGGCCCTGCCGGTCCGACGGGTGCTACCGGCGCCGCGGGTGAAGCGGGGGCTACGGGGTCGACCGGCGCCGCAGGCGAGTCCGGCGCAACGGGGTCCACCGGCAACACGGGAAGCATGGGCACCGCCGGTGAAACGGGTGCGACCGGCGCAAAGGGCGCGACGGGCGGCGGCACGACGATCGTCATGCCGGCGACACCCGAGTCCAAGTAACGCGAAAGGCCGGCGCACCTCGAAGCCGGTGTGCGCCGGCCGCGGCGTATTAGCCCTGCAGCTTATCCGTGTAGGGTGCGGTGCCATAGTACGAATGAATCTTGTTGGCCCAGAGCTGATCGGCCATGTCGGGCCAATGCTGCTTGTCGAAGCCGGGCGCATCTTTCAGGCGTTCTTTCTCGACGTTCAGCACGAAGCGCTTGTGCTCGGTGTCGAGCGTCAGCGCATTCCACGGCACCGCGAAGAGCTTCTCGCCCATGCCCAGGAAGCCGCCGAATGACAGCACGGCATAGCCGACGCGCCCACTGCGCATGTCGAGCATGATTTCCTTGATGTCGCCGAGCGTCTCGTCGCTCTGATTGACGACCTCGTTGCCCATCAAGGTGTCGGCGCCCATGAGGGCGGGACCGGGGCCGTGGGTATCGTCGGAGCCGGCATCCTTGCTGACGTCCGTCTTGTAAATCCCGAAGGGATCGCGTTCTTCATAATTCATGTTCATCTCCTGATGGGTCTGCTGTGAGACTGCCCAGACTACGGGCTGTACGCGTGTTGGTCGGTGCGCGAGCCAACACAGCGCGGCGATGAAATCTGACGGCGATATTGATTGCAGCTGGCACGGCCGATTCCCCCTGCCCCATGCCCGGTGTGTCCGGCGGCCGACCAGGTGAACGTCAGCGCGCTGTGCAGAGATGATGATCCCAGATTCCGTTTCACTGCTTTTGATGGGCTGATCGACGCGGTCGCGGGCGACGGAAGAGGCTCGGTGACCCATCGCGTCTGCGGTGGCGATCAAATGCGGCGGCGGATAAGCGCGTCAGCGCACAGACCTTGCCGGGACTTGCCGTCAGACTTTTACCCTCTCGTCGATTCCGACCGTCCACCGTCCCGTGGGCGGCGGAACCATAGAGGTTTCGATGAAAATACGTCAACCAGCACTTGCCCGGAGCAGCCGCACGAACTGCTCATGAATCTGCCCAGCGTCGACGAATTGAAGGGTAAATGGCGGCAGCAGATGGGCGCGGCGAAAGCCGCGTGGGGCAAGCTGACCGACGACGAACTTTTGAAGGTCGAAGGCCATCGAGAAAAACTCGCCGGCCTGATCGAGGAGCGCTATGCAGTGACGCGCGATGAAGCGCAGAAGCAGGTCAGGCATTTCTTCGATCAGCACCGCAGCTGATCCATACGCTGAACACAGGAGCAAAATGATGAACACCCCTTACCGAAACCTTCGACTGGTCTCCGCGATCGCGTTAGCACTTGCCACCGGCGGTAGCGCCTTTGCGGCAACGCCGGTGCCGCAGGATGTCGCCGAAGCGCGCCAGGAAACGCAAATCTGGACCACCTATGCCTTGAGCCCTTATCTGCGCGCAGCCGATCTGACGGTGCAGGTGGATGACGACAAGGCCACCCTGAGCGGGATGGTCGACGAGGAGGTGAACAGGGATCTCGCGGAGCAGATAGCGCTCGGCGTCGACGGCGTCGAGGAAGTCGACAACCGAATCACGGTGCAGGCAGATTACGTGCCGTCGAAGGAGTCGCGTGGTGAAAGCTATGCGGCGGCCATCGACGACGCCACGATCACCGCGACAGTGAAGTCGAAACTCGCCTGGAGCACGCACACCGACGCACTGACCACGAAGGTCGTCACTAAAGGCGGCAAGGTCACCCTGAACGGCACGGCCGACACTGCGGCGGCCAAAATCGCGGCCGGCGCGCTTGCCGAAAACACCCGCGGCGTTATCGCCGTCGACAACCGGTTGATGGTTGGCGCAGTGAAGTCATCGATGGCCGATTCGGCGAAGACTTCCGTCACCACGGCAGAGCGTGAAATCGCGGACACGTGGATCACCACGAAGGTGAAGTCGACGTTTCTTTATTCCAGCCACGTTGACGGCAGCGACATCGGTGTCGAGACCGGCGCCGGCATCGTCACGCTGACGGGCAGGGTCGACAGCGGTGTCGAACGCGCGCTCGTGATTGAGCTCGCAAGGAACATCCGCGGCGTGAAGCGTGTCGAGTCCGACGGTCTCGTGTTGTAAGCAGCGGAAATTTCACTAGTTGCGGGAGGGGAGCCCAGTGCTCTCCATCCCGCAACCGCGTCCAGCACCTGTCGCAGCCCGGATAGCGCGCAAGCGTTATCCGGGAGCAGGTTGCGGCATGTCGCCGGGAGTCGGCACACGCGCCGACCAGCGGAGGCGGTGCGAGCGGGGATGATCACCGGATCTGCTTCGATTGCGGCCCCCGCGCGAACGCCATTCGGGTGTCGACAGCCAACCGGCGCCGCCCATGCGGGTGACCGTCGTCACCCGCCATATCGAGTCTCCTGCAAATCCAGCTCGCGCACGATCCTGCGCAATGGGAGGTCGTCGAGCCCGTGTTCACGTCCGCTGCGCATCAGTTCTCTACGCTTGGCATGCAATCCGATGCGGCGCAGCTGGCGCTCGATATCGACGTCATCACTTCGCTTCGCGTCGTCGACCTTGAGTCCATTGATTCGGATACGCTGGCGATAGAGCGCCACGATGCGGGCGGCGGCGTCTGCATAAGAAGAGGCATTGATGCGTCCGGTGCCCATGCGGCTTTGCGCTGACTCGATCGCGACGATCGCCGCCTGCGCGGCGGCCGTGCGCGCGCGGTCCTCGGCCGCCTGACGCGAGGGCGTGGGCGGCAGTTCGAGTCCGCGCAGCGTTCTAGGCAGCCCGGCGGTCGCCAGTATCAGCGGCAGCACGATGACCCCGGCGGCGAGCACGATCGCCAGATCGCGTGCCGGAAACGGGCTGCCATCGCTGAGCACGGCCGGCAGCGTGAAGACGCCGGCGAGCGTCACCGCACCGCGCACCCCCGTGAGCGAAGTGACAAGTACGAGGCGCCAGCCTGCCGTGGGCGGCGCGGTGCCGCGACGACGCGCGCCGAAGAACGCCATCTGCAGCGATTCCACACCCAACCGAAACGCAGGCTGCCGAGCACCACCACGATTACGCCGACGTAGAAGGCGAGCCACCACGCATTTTCATGCCCGGTCGCGAGCACCGTGCGCGGGGCGGCGGCGAGCAGCGCCGGGATCTGTTCGCCGAGCAGCACGAAGATGCTGCCATTGGCGGCAAGCTGCACAATGTCCCACACGGCGGTGCGACGCAGACGGGTACCGACCCGCCCGGCACGCGCGAGGCACGCGCCAGAAAGCTGCTGACCACCACTGCCAGCAGAAAGATCAGCACGACGCCGGTCGCTCTTCCCCCAGGACCGGTCGACGTCAGGCCGACCGGGAGGTCCGACGGAAGCATTTGCGCACATGCCGGGAACCTGAGGGCCGCGGCGTGCCGGGTCTGTGCGCCATCGAACGCTCGGGCAGGAAGCTGCGGGCAAGGTCAACGACGGCCGTGGTTCGCTGGCGCACAGACTGGCCGCAAGCGGGCCATCACAGTCATGAACAGGAACTTTGTCGGACCGTGGCCATGAGCGCAGAACTCACCCTGCAGATCCCTGCCAACCAGGCATTGCGGCCGCACGAGCCGGGAGCGGCTAGCCCACCGCAGGCGCTGGACGGGCGGGGTGAAATCGAGACGACGTTCTGGGGTGTCGAACAGGCCGCCCGGTGGCTTGATGGCGTGCAGACGATCGCTGGCGATCTCGCCCATGCCGATGGCGGCTTGTGGCCCGGCGCGCCCGATCCGCACCTGCAGTTCGAATAGCGCCCCGCCCGGAACGCGCGGTAGCCCCGCTGCGTGAAGTCTGCATGCGCCCACCAGGGCCCCTTAGAAATCGCGGATGCGCGTGAGCCGCGGCGCGGCGTTAAGCGGCGTAAATGAGCACCGCAGGCGAAGTTCCCATCATCGTTGACTCGCGACAGACGGCGGCCGTAGCCCTTTTTCACCAACCTGTTAATCGGCTGCAGTCCTGATATCGCGCCGGTCAGCGCTCCGTGCCTCCCGCTATGAGCGGCGCTGGGGCAGGCGAGGCTGACTTGACCACCAACGCCGATTGAAGCGCGATCTGTGCCTCTTCCTGTGCTGGCAACACGAGCACCCTCACGCGCGACGCCTCACCGCTGATCAGCTGATCCACCGAGCGGTTGCGCACCGCATCGAGTTCGATGCCGAGTGAGTCGAGGCCACCGCAGATGTCGGCGCGCACGCGCCAGTCGTGTTCGCCAATCCCGCCGGTGAACACGAGCGTGTCCGCGCCATCAAGGGCGGCTGCCATGGCGCCAATCTGCTTGCGCACGGCGTAGCAGAACACCCGGATCGCGAGATCCGCCTCCGGGTGCGCCGTCGCCGCCGCGTGCAGGCTGCGCATATCGCTGGAGATGCCGGAGAGACCCAGCAGGCCGGCACGATGATCAACGAGTTCGGCGAGCATCGCCGTGTCGTAATGATGGTGACGTAAGAGGTGCAACAGCACACCGGGATCGAGATCGCCGCTGCGCGTGCCCATCAGTACGCCGCCGGTCGGCGTGAAGCCCATGCTGGTGTCGATCGACACGCCGTCACGCACGGCCGTGATGCTGACGCCGTTGCCGAGATGCGCAATCAACAGGCGTGCCGGTGGTGGCGGACCGAGCTGACGCACGATTGAGGCGGCGGACAGTCCGTGAAATCCGTAGCGTTGAATCCCTTCCTGGCGCAGCACTTTGGGCAGCGGCAGCACGCACGCGACATCGGGCATCGCGGCGTGAAAGCTGGTGTCGAAACATGCCACCTGCGGCGTGTGCGGAAAACAGGCCTGCGCCAGTCGTATCACGGACAGCGCGAGTGCTGTGTGCAGCGGCGCGAGCGGCGCCGCCGTGGCCAGCGTCGCCAGCACGGCCTCATCGATCACGCAGTGCTGCCGAAGTGTCGGGCCGCCGTGAACCACGCGATGGCCGATGACATCCGGCGCCGGCATTCGCCCGGCAGCGATCAGATCGGCGATGCCCTGCAGCGTCTGCGTGCGCTGGTGTGGGGCTTCGTCGTCGTCGTCGAATTCGACATTACCGCCGAGCAGCCGCTCGGCCTGCACGGCGTCAACCCGATACGCGCCATACTTCAATGTCGACGACCCGCTGTTCAGCGCGAGTACCGTGAGATCGCTCACCGCGACCAGCGCCAGTCGACCACTTCCGGCAGGTCATCGCCGTGTTCGCTGATGTAGAGCTTGTGCCGCTCCATCATCGTCCAGTAGCGCGCCGTTGCGGCCTCGACCTGCGCGCTCAGGCGCGGGATGCGCGAAATCGCGTCGAGCGTCAGCTGGTAGCGGTCGAGATTGTTCAGTACCACCATGTCGAACGGCGTGGTGGTGGTGCCTTCCTCTTTGTAGCCGCGCACATGAATGTTGGCATGATTGCGCCGGCGGTAGGTCAGTTTGTGAACCAGCGCCGGGTAGCCGTGGAAGGCGAACACCACGGGTTTGTCGACCGTGAACATGCTGTCGAAATCATGATCGCTCAGGCCGTGCGGATGCTCCGACGGTGGCTGCAGGGCCATCAGGTCGACGACGTTCACGAAGCGGATGCGAATGTCGGGAACCTCCTCGCGCAGCAGCGTCACGGCCGCCAGCGCCTCGTGGGTCGGCACATCGCCCGCACAGGCCATCACCACGTCCGGCTCACCGTCGTCGCTGGCCCACGCCCAGATCCCGGCGCCGATACTGCAGTGAGCAACGGCGGCGTCGATATCCAGCCACTGCCAGGCCGGCTGCTTGCCGGCCACGATCAGGTTGATGTAGTGGCGGCTGCGCAGACAGTGATCGGCGACCGACAGCAGGCAGTTCGCGTCCGGCGGCAGGTAGATGCGCACCACTTCCGACTTCTTGTTCGCCACGTGGTCGAGAAAGCCCGGATCCTGATGCGAGAAGCCGTTGTGATCCTGGCGCCACACGTGCGAGCTCAGCAGATAGTTCAGCGATGCGATGGGTTTGCGCCACGGGATGCCCCGCGTGACTTTCAGCCACTTCGCATGCTGGTTCAGCATCGAGTCGATGATGTGGATGAATGCCTCATAGCATGAGAACAGGCCGTGACGGCCCGTCAGCAGATAGCCTTCGAGCCAGCCTTCGCACAGATGTTCGCTGAGGATCTCCATTACGCGGCCGTCGGCGCTGAGATGCTCGTCGGTGCTGACGGTCGCCGCGAGCCAGGTCTTGCCGGAGACTTCATAAACCGCGTCGAGTCGATTCGAGGCGGTCTCGTCGGGTCCGAACAGGCGAAAGTTCTGCGCGTGCGCATTCAGGCTCATCACGTCGCGCAGCAGGGTGCCCAGCACGCGCGTCGCCTCTGCCTGCTCACCGCCGGGTACTGGCACCGCCACCGCATAGTCACGAAAGCGTGGCATCGACAACGCCTCCAGCAGCGCGCCGCCGTTCGCATGCGGATTGGATCCCATGCGGCGCCGGCCGGTCGGCGCGAGCGCGGCGAACTCCTCTCGCAGGCGGCCTTCGTCGTCGAACAGCTCTCGCGGACGATAGCTTTGCAGCCAGCTTTCGAGCTGCTGCACGTGGCCTTCGGTCTGGAACTCGGCGATCGGCACCTGATGCGCGCGCCAGGTGCCTGCGACCGGTTTGCCGTCGACGAACGCAGGCCCCGACCAGCCTTTTGGTGTGCGGAACACGATCATCGGCCAACTCGGGCGCTCCGCCGCTGCGCCGGGCCGGCGCGCCGCGTGCTGGATGGCATGGATGCGCGCGAGCACGGTGTCGAGCGTGCCGGCGAGACTTTGATGCACCCGGTCGGGATCGTCGCCCTCGACGAAAAAGGGCTCGTGTCCGTAGCCCCGCAGCAGCGCCGTCAGTTCCTCGCGGCTGATGCGCGCGAGCACCGTCGGGTTCGCAATCTTGTAGCCGTTCAGATGCAGGATCGGCAGCACCACACCATCGCGTGCGGGATTCAGAAACTTGTTCGAGTGCCAGCTCGTCGCCAGCGCGCCGGTCTCGGCTTCGCCGTCGCCAATGATGCAACTGACAATCAGATCGGGGTTGTCGAAAGCCGCGCCGTAGGCGTGGGCCAGCGAGTAGCCGAGCTCCCCGCCCTCGTGGATCGACCCCGGCGTTTCCGGCGACACATGGCTTGGAATGCCGTAAGGCCACGAGAACTGCCGGAACAGGCGCTGCATGCCGTGGCGGTTGCGCTCGATTGCCGGGTAGTGCTCCGTGTACGAACCCTCGAGATACGTGTGCGCGACGATGCCGGGCCCGCCGTGGCCGGGGCCGATCACATAGATCATGTTCAGGCCGTGCGCGTTGATCAGGCGGTTCAGATGCACATACAGGAAGTTCAGGCCCGGCGTCGTGCCCCAGTGGCCGAGCAGGCGTGTCTTGATGTGCTCGCGCGTCAGCGGCGTTTCCAGCAACGGGTTGTCCTGCAGGTAAATCTGGCCGACCGACAGGTAGTTCGCGGCGCGCCAGTACGCATTCATCTTGTGCAGCAGATCGGGCGACAGGCGATTTTGCATCGGGTGCTCCGGCGTCGACGGTGAGTTAGGCCATCCTCGCGGACGCAGTCGTGGTGGGCCGCTGGCACGCGGCGGCGGAGGGGCGAGCGGTCACCCTCCACTAATCTGCAGCCGGGGGAAATCTTCTTCTGTGCGTCAGCGAACAGAGATGGCCAAGGTCTTGCCGCCGTGCCAGCGCCCGCTTCCGCGAGCAGTGCGAGGCCGCGCGCCGGGGCAAGCGGACGAAAGCGACGGCATAGGGCTTCCCCGAAGGCAGGGGCGAGCGTCCTGCTGCTGGCGGTGCAGTGACTGTCGCGAGGTTTCACGCCATCGGCGAGCAGGTCGCCCGCCCCGTCCAGGGGAGGATGGGGTTGGCGGCTACCACGCGCTGTGTGGCACTCGGCCTGGCGAGCGTGTATCGCGGCGTTATGCCTGGTCGCGCTGCCGTGCTGTCGGCTCATCCTCAGCCGAAAGGTCTGAGGCGGGCGAATATACGAGACAGTGCAGCGGCGGAAACAGCCGTGCGTAATCGTCGATGACCGCCTGATAGCACTCGCAGGCGGCGTCTTCGAGCCCTTTGCGGTTGACGACCGTGATCTCACCGCGCGTATAGCTGATCAACTGCGCGGCCTGCAGGGTCCCCGCCGCGATCGTCACCGCGCTGCGCCGCACGCCGAGCATGTCCGCCAGCAGCTGGTGCGTCAGATGGAAGGAGTCGGCCTGGGCGCGGTCATGGGTCATCAACAGCCAGCGGGCAAGACGCTGGCCGATCTCGTGAAAGCAGGTGCAGGCAGCGGTCTGCGTCAGTTGTGCCATCAGCACGTACAGGTAGCGTTTGACCGCGGTGGACAGCGTCGCGTTCTCGCTCAGTGCCTGGCGGAACTGCATGACGGGCATGCGCATCGCCCTGCCCGCCCCTTGCACCACCCCGCGCAGCGGGGAGGCCTGGATGTCGAGCGCGACGGTCGCGCCGAGCATGCCCTCGTTGCCTATCAATCCCACTTCGAACGGTTGATGGCCGTCGACCGTGGTCACCAGCGAAACGAAGCCGCTGAGTGGGAAATAAACATGCTGGTAGGGAAAATCCGGCTCGCACAGAACCTCGCCGAACTGCATTTCGACCGCTTCCGCCTGCGCCAGCACGCGTCTGCACGCCCGGCGCGTGAGCGCCTTGAGCAGATGATTGCCGGACGTTCCCTCTGGCGCGGTGTTGGCCACTGGGCTCTCCTGCTGAGTGGTCGGGGAAGGTAGGCGCGCCACGGCGCCGCAGGGTCATCTCGCGGGCAGCATGTAGCAGATGGCGCAGCCGTTCTGTACGTTAGTGAACACAGGCTGTCCGTGCCTGGGTCGCCAACGAACGTCACGGCGGCGCCTCACGCCGGACTACGGCACGTGCGGCATCAGACGGTTCGATTCCTTCTTCACGACCTCATAACATTCGCAGCTGAGCTGCTCGAGACGCGGCCGATCGAGGACGGTGATACGGCCCCGGTTGTAGTCGATGACCCCGCGCTTCTGCAGTTTGCCGGCTGCTTCGGTCACGCCTTCGCGCCGCACGCCCAGCATGTTGGCGATCAGCTCCTGGGTCATGTTCAGTTCATTGACCAGCAGGCGGTCGAGCGACAGCAGCAGCCAGCGGCAGAGTTGCTGATCGATGGAATGGTGCCGATTGCAGACGGCGGTCTGAGCCATCTGGGTGATCAGCGACTGTGTGTAGCGCAGCAGCAGTTGATGCAATTCGCCGTGGCGGTGGAACTCGTCCTTGAGGCTCTGGCCGGCCATCTTGTAGGCGTGGCCGGCACTTTGCACGATGGCGCGGCTGGGTGTGCTCTCGCCGCCCATGAACATCGCAATCCCCACCAGGCCTTCATTGCCGACGACCGAAATTTCCGCCGAGGCACCGCTCTCGAGGACGTAGAGCAGCGAAACGATCGAGTTGCTCGGGAAAAAGACATGCCGCACGGTGTCACCGGACTCGTAGACCGCCTTGCCGAGCGGCAGCGACACCAGTTCCAAGTGATGGAACATGCGCTGCTGGACCTCGCCGGGCAAGGCGGCAAGCAGATAGTTCTGCAGCGGATTCGGCTTGATCTCCATCGTGATTCCCCCTCCCCATTGTCATGCGTCTTCGCGAGCGCCCGAAGCCTTGGGCCCGGCCGCAGGCAGCTTGCGGTTGCGTTCGTTCTCGAACATAGCACGCCCTCTGAAACCGCTATGCGCGCTACCGAACAGATTCCGGCCAGGCGCTTGTGGTCTAAGAGCAGAATGAAAGCCCGCCTCGCCGCTGTCATCGCGCCACCGCAGGACATGCCCCTGGACATCCGCGCGCTGACGGTATTGCTAATCTCGGGCGATACGGGCGACGCTGAGCACGCACAGGCCGCGCTCGCCAATCTAACGCCGCACCCCTGGCGCCTGCTCAGTGCGCGCACGCTCGCCGAGGGGCTGGCGCGCCTGGCGCAGGGCGATATCGACGCCACCGTATTGGGATTGGAGCTGCCTGACTCCCGGGGGGCCGCGACGTTCGCGGCCGTGTTCAACGCGCTGCCATTGATGCCGATTCTGATCCTCACCGACCGGGAGCACGAAGAGCTGGCCTGGGAGGTGACGCGCCATGGGGCCCAGGATTACGTCCTCAAAGAGCATCTCGACGCCTACTGGTTGCCGCGTCATCTGCGCCGGGTCATCGAGCGCAAGGCGGGCGACGACGCGCTGTTCGAGGAGCGCGAGCGCGCACAGGTGACGCTGAACTCCATCGGCGACGCCGTGCTGAGCGCCGACCTCCAAGGGCAGATTACCTTTCTGAACATCGAGGCGGAAAAGATCAGCGGCTGGCCCCGTGCGGAGGCCATCGGACGCCCGGCTGTCGACGTGTTCCGAATCATCGACGGGCTGACGCGCGAGGAGGTGGCCAGTCCGATGGCGCAGGCGACGCGCGAGAACCGGATCGTTGGCCTCGCGCCGAACGCCATTCTCATCAGCCGCGACGGCACCGAGACCGCAATAGAGGACTCGGCGGCACCTATCCATGACCGCAGCGGGCGCGTGACCGGCGCGGTGATCGTCTTTCGTGATGTCAGCGCCTCGCGCGCCGCCGCGCGCGAAATGGTGCATCTTGCCCAGCATGATTTCCTTACCGATCTGCCAAATCGCCTGCTGCTGAGCGACCGCATCGACTATGCGCTGACGTCGGCCTTGCGCCACGACCGGCACGGCGCGGTGCTGTTCATCGACCTCGACCAGTTCAAGCAGATCAATGATTCGCTGGGCCATCGCGCCGGCGACGAACTCCTGCAGACCGTGGCCCAGCGCCTGAAAGCCAGTGTGCGTGCCAGTGACACGGTGGCACGCCTGGGCGGAGATGAGTTCGTGGTCCTGCTCGATGAACTCGATCAGCCGGCAGACGCGGCGATCAGCGCTGCCAAGATTCTGAAGGCCATCGCCGCGCCGTGCACCGTCGGGGCCCAGACGATGGAAGTCACCGCCAGCATTGGCATCAGCCTGTATCCGAAAGATGCCTGCCAGGCGCAGGCGCTGATTCGCCGCGCCGACACCGCGATGTACTTCGCCAAGCGCAAGGGGCGCAACTGCGCGTGCTTCTACGCTGAGGCCATAGCTAGCATGTCGAACTGACCATTGGCCGGTGGGCGCGGTGTCAGGCCGGTCTCGCGCGCGGCCAGCGTCGAACCTGCCCAGTCAATCGGCGAATGCCGGGCCCCACGCTCAATCCGGGCCCCGTCTTGCATCCTGATTCCTGACAACGATATGCGTGATGGCGTACAGACGCGCGGCGAGGTCACCCGCGATTATGCGAGCCAAATCCAGTCGCCGGGAAAGGAATCCGCTAATGAAAATCGATCCGCATCTGTTGCCCGCATTGCCCTATGACGTCAACGCCCTGGAGCCGCATGTCGATGCGCGGACGATGACCGTGCATCACGACATGCATCACGCGTCCTATGTGAAGGCTTTGAATACCGCGCTCGAAGCGGCGCCGGCTGAGTTGCGGGAAAAGCCTGCGCAGTGGCTGCTGCAGCACCTCAACGAAGTGCCCGAGAAGATTCGCGCGGCCGTCCGCAACAACGCCGGTGGGCATGTGAACCATAGCCTGCTATGGCGCGCGATGTCGCCGGGCGGCGGTGGCGCACCGGGCGGGCCGCTGGCGGCCGCCATCGAACGCGATTTCGGCAGCTTCGAGCAGTTCAAGACGCAGTTCGACGAAGCGGGCGCGAAGCTGTTCGGCGTGGGCTGGGTGTGGCTCGTCAAATCGGGCAACGGGGCTGGCGGGCTACGCGTGACGACGACCGTCGGCCACGACAACCCGATCACCGCGGGCCATTTGCCGCTGCTGGTCAACGATGTCTGGGAACACGCGTACTACCTGAAGCACGAAAACCGTCGCGCCGAATACCTGAAAGGCTGGTGGGCGATAGTCGACTGGCAGGAAGCGGCGCGGCGGCTCGAGCACGAACAAATCGATGATGATCCGAGCGCGGCGGACACGCAGCCCGCGAGTGTCCTGGCGCAAGCGCGCGCGTCGGTCGCAGCGACCGGCAAGCCCTAGCGCGGCCCGCCGCGCTGACGCGCGGCGTCCGGACACCCCCTGTTTCAACCCCATTGCCGGTCGCCTGTCAGCAGCCGGCCCAGGAGATTAGCGATGACTGTAAAACCGGTTCTGACCGACGTCCGCCAGCTGCGTATCCAGGCGCGCGAACACCTCGACAAGGGCGCCGTCACGGCGGGCTATGCCGCAGATCTCCCCGTTGTGCTGAAGCTGCTGAATGAGGCGCTGGCGACCGAAATCGTCTGCATGCTGCGCTACCGTCGTCACCATTTCATGGCACGCGGTATCCATGCGAAGAGCACAGCCGACGAATTCCTCGTGCACTCGAACGAAGAGCAGGGCCACGCAGATCAGCTCGCGGCGCGCATCGTGCAGCTGGGCGGCGAGCCCGACTATGCGCCGGACAGCCTTACGCTGCGCAGTCATGCGGAATATGTGACCGGCGATTCGCTCGTTGACATGATCAAAGAAGATCTCGTCGCCGAGCGCATCGCCATCGACAGCTACCGCGAGCTGATCCAGTACCTCGGGGATCTCGATCCGACGACCAGCGACATGCTGAAGGAGATTCTGGCCGTCGAAGAGGAGCACGCCGACGAATTGGCCGATCTGCTCGAAGACTTGCCCGGCGAGCACTGAGCATCGTCCTGCGCTATGCGCGTTGACGTACGGACGTCGTCGCCGTACCGGTTCAGGCTACACTAATCATGAATATGCACGCAGCCCCAGCGCCATCGTAGTTACGGCTGTAGTCTCGGCGCTGATCACAGCCCAGGCGGACACCAGCCGCATACCTGCTCTCCTTTACGCCATCACGGTACTGCCGTGATGCGATGTCGCCGCGCCCGGCCCCGGTGCGGCGGTCATGCTTTACCACAGTGGGCGGAGTTCACTCTATGAAACCTTATCTCACCCTCGTTCCGATGATGATCCTGAGTGCCGCGTCATTCGCGGACAGCGGCGACATGCCGCCCTACACCGACGATCCGGGCCCGCATGCCGGCAACTGGGAATCGACGCTGACCGGCACCGGCCTGTCGGACGATTCCTTCGACGCGCCGAACTTCGGCGTCACGGGCTCGCTAGGTTACTACTACACCAAGAACTTCCTGTTGACCTTCAAGCAGGGCGCGCAGCTCGATGACGTCGGCAACAGCACGCTGGTCAGCGCGCGCTCCGTGGTGCAGGCCGCCTACCAATGGGACTTCGCGAAGTGGCAGCCCTACGTCGGCATGAACATCGGTGGCATCTACGGCGCCGGCATTGATGATGACGCGATCTTCGGGCCCGAAGTCGGCCTCAAGTACTACGTCAACGAGAGCACGTTTCTGTTCGGCAACATCGCCTATGAAGTGCCGATCGACGAGTGCTGCAAGGACGGCATCGTGCCTTATTCGGTCGGTATCGGTTTCAATTTCTAGGAGCGCGCCGACATGACAGCGAAGAAGAAACTGACGGGCCCGCTTGCCGCGGCGCTCGTACTCGCCCTGCATGCGCCCCCATCGTGGGCCGCGGACGGCACGTTTGCCGAAGCTTTGACACGCGACTATCAGGCCCTTTCGGATGCGGAGCGCGCGCAGGGCGATCTGCGCGATGCGACCACCTACGGGCGGCGCGCGTCGGATGCGGCGGCAGCGCAGCCGACGCCGCCAGAGCCGGTCGATCAGCGCCAGGCGTTTCTCAAGGAGCGCTATCGGCCCGATCTGATGCAGGCGCGGGAGCGCCTGATAGCGGCCTTCGACGGCGGTGGTCGCGACCATGCACCCGTCGCGGCTGCGCGCGCGCAGACGACCTTCGAATGCTGGCTCGAGCAGGCCAGCGAAGACCTCCAGCCGGCGGACATCGAGGCGTGTCGACAGGCATTCGGGGTGGCGGTAGCCGAGGTCGAGGCCGCAGTACCAGAGCCGTCGGCAGTGGCGGAAATCCCGCCGCCGCCCGAGGCGCCGATGGTAGCCGTGACGCAGGAGCCGTATGTGATCAATTTCGGCCTCGACAAGGCCTCGATCGATGCCGAAGCGGGCGCGCTGATCGACCAGATCAAGGCAGACCTGGATAGCACGCGAGCGGCGCGCCTGCTCGTGATCGGGCACGCGAGTCGGGCTGGTAGTCAGGCACATAATATGCGGCTGTCACAGCGACGTGCTGAAGCGGTGAAGGCGAAACTACTCGATCTCGAGGTGCAGGCTGGCGCCATCGTGACCGAGGCGCTCGGCGAAACCGACCCCCTGGTGACAACGGCTGACGGCGTGCGTGAGCCCCGCAATCGGCGGGTAGAAGTGACAGTCGAAAGATGATGCGCGGCGCGCACGGCGACGCGGACCAGACCCCGCGCGTCGGGCGCGCAGTGACGCCCATGTTGGATAACGTACCGAGCGGCGCCGCCGTGCGGCGCATGCTGAGAGTTAGCGCGGGAATTCCCCTGCGGCCTGAAATCAGATTGGGAGTTGAACCATGAAATCGATACGGATCACACTGCTTGCTGCGTTGACGTTGGCACTTGGCGCGTGCAGCGGCATGTCGCAGCAGGACAAGAATACAGCTTACGGCGCCACGGCCGGCGGCGTGGCCGGTGCGGTAATCACCGGTGGCGGCGTGCTAGGCACCGCAGGTGGCGCTGCCGTCGGTGGCCTCATTGGTCACGAGATCAATAAAGACAAGAAGAAATAGTCGCCATTCAATTCGCACTGGCACTCAGGATCCCGGCCGACACACTCGTGACCTTCGGCTGTTCCTGAGCGCCTGCTGTGGCATGGTGTTGCCTGCCAACAGTCCCGTTATTGGCGGCGAAACGCCGCCTGCATCAGCCGCTCCGTTACACCTTCTTTATTTCATCAAACCCTGTCGACCAGCGTCCTTGCGCGCCAGGGCGCATGTGCGTCGCGCACGCACAAGGACGCTTCGGTTTTTTGCGCTTGCCCGACTGACATGCAGGCTCCTCTCCCGCCCGACTTTATGCGCGCTGCCCCGGTCTGTTACGCCGTCAAGAGTCTCGTTGCAATGTTTGCCACCGCACCGAAGCGCACCCGCAATGCTGCCAGTATCGGATCACCGACGACGAAGAAAAATACTTCTGTTTCCGGTGCGGCCACACGTGGGCCGGGCGTCAAAGACAACCGACGGGGCACAGCCGCCGTCCGAGAGACCAAACAATGAAACAGAACAAGATTGCCCTCGCCATTGCCGCTTTGCTGTCGACCACGCTCACTGCCTGCAGCACCGTGCCCGGTAATGACGGATCGCGGACCAACCCCTTCTGCACGCTCGCGGGTGCTGCAGTGGGAGGTGGTGGCGCCGCCGCGATAGCGGCGGCTGCCGGCCCCATCGGCGCCGGTGTGCTGATCGGTGCCGTGCTTGGCAGCCTGGCGTGTACGGAAACGCCGCCGGTGCCCGCAACGCTCGCCGTGGCCACCACACCACCGCCGGTCGCGGTGACGCCGGTCGCGCCTGAGCTCGACAGTGATGGCGACGGCGTGATGGACGGTGCCGATCTGTGCCCGGGCACGCCGCCCGGTACGAAAGTGGATGCGAACGGCTGCCCGCCGATTTTGCTGACGCTGACCGGCGTGAACTTCAAGTTCGACAGTTCAGCGATCGAACCGACTTCGGATGAGATTCTCAGTCAGGCCGTGGCGGCGCTCGAAGCGTCCAGGGCCGTGCAGGTGACGGTAGTCGGGCATACCGACAGCGTCGGCACTGAGGACTATAACGTGCATCTGTCCGACCGGCGTGCCAACGCGGTGGTGCAGTATCTCGTGGCCCATGGCATCGCTGCGACGCGTCTGAGCGCAGAAGGGCGCGGCGAACGCGAGCCTGTCCAAGCGAACGATACGGCAGCGGGGCGCTTCGAAAATCGCCGCGTCGAACTGCATGTGACGGGTGCGGCCAAGGCCCCAAGTGAATAACGACCAACAGCACAGGAGTGAGCAGAAATGAAACGGATGAACAGGATTTTTGCGCTGGCAGTGGTGGTGCTGATGTTAGCCACGACGGGCTGCGCGTCGACTTACAAGCAGGCCAGTACTGGCGAATACATCGATGACAGCGTGATCACTGCCAAAGTCAAAGCTGCAGTCTTTGATGATGCGGCGCTTAAATCCGCCGAAATCAATGTCGAAACCTTCAAGGGCACGGTGCAGATGAGTGGCTTCGTCGGTAGCCAGGCAGACATCAACAAGGCTGCCGCACTCGCTCGCGGCGTACAAGGGGTGACCGCGGTCAAGAATGACATGCAGGTCAAGGGTCAGTAGTCCAATCAGTGGCGACAAGCCCGAGAAGCAAACATGCTGGAAACCATTGCTGTCATCCTGATCATCCTGTGGATCCTGGGCCTCGTGTCGTCGTACACGATGGGTGGCCTGATTCACATCCTGCTGGTCATCGCGATCGTCGTCATTCTGGTCCGCGTGATTCAGGGGCGTCGACTGTGAACGCCGGTGTCGCGGGCGTCGGCGCGTCGAGGACCGTGGGCATCGTGCTGGTGGCGGCGGGTGCGCTGGCACTGGCTTACGGGGGTTTCACCTACACCAGGGACACCCAGCAGGCAAAGATCGGGCCGCTCGAGTTGTCGGTCAAGGACACCCGAAAGGTCGATATCCCCCTGTGGGTGGGTGTGGGCGCCATCGCGGCCGGCGGATGGTTGCTTATCGCACGTCGTTAGCTTTTTACAATTGCTGCCACCTGCCTGCGAACGGCAGGAAGGGGCCAGGGAGATCGAGATGGAATTGAACATGAAGAATCTGATAGATCGCGACGCCACGGATCAATTACTGAAAGACTTCAAGGCCGTGGTCACGGATGCCGAGGCGCTGTTGAAGGCGACGGCCCACAACGGTGGCGTTGAAATGACCGAATTGCGTCAGCAGGTCGAAGCCTCGCTGAGTGTCGCGAAGAGACGCATGCGGGACGCCCAGGCGGATCTGATGGGGCGCGGCCGAGAGGCCGCCACGGCGGCGGATGCCTATATTCACGCCAACCCCTGGCAGGCAGTGGGCGTAGCAGCCGGCGCCGGGCTGCTGATCGGACTGCTCACCCAGCGTCGCTAGGTGCCGGCCGTGACGGTGCAGGCGGGATCCGGCCGCGGGCTGTTCGAGTCGCTGACGGCACTTGCCACTACGGTGGTGGCAATCCTGCAAACGCGACTTGAACTGCTCGCGCTGGATGTTGAGGAAGAAGGCCACCGCTGGCTGATAACGGCGCTGCTGGCGCTGGGCGGCTTGTTCCTGCTCGGCGTCGGCCTCGTACTCGTTACGCTGTGGCTGGTGGTCGCTTTCTGGGACACCCACCGCTTGCTCGTGCTGGGCGCCGCAGGCGGCAGTTTCACGCTGGCGGGGGCGGCGAGCTGCCTGTGGTTTGTGCAGCGTCTGCGCACCGGGCGCAAACCCTTTGCCAACAGCCTTGCCGAGCTGGCGAGGGACAGGCAGCACCTCATGGCGGGCCAATGAACAGGGTGGTCCAAGCTCGGGCCGCCCGCCGCGCGCATCTGCTCGCGGCGGCAGCGTCACAGCGACGCCGCCTTGCGCTGAATGTCGCACCCCTGCGCGAACCGCTCGCGCTGGCCGACCGGGGTCTGAGCGTTGTGCACTACGTTCGACATCATCCCGTGCTGCTGGTGGTTGCCGGTGCGCTGCTGGTGCTGGCGCGCCCACGCCGCGCGGTGACTTGGCTCCGCCGGGGCTGGATGGGCTGGCTGCTGCTGAAGGGCAACCGCTAGCAGGCTGGGGGAAAACGGCTACGACCACCGCCTGCGGCGCTGCGGCTCCGTCTGCGGTGCTCATTTATCCCGGCAAAAGCTGCGCTCCCCGACGGCCCCGCGCCTTAAAGGCGGCGCCCTCGCACGTTTTTCACCCGCCCGCTAACGCGCCGATGCGGCTCCCACGTCCGCAGTGCGCCGGGCGTACACTCTATCAATGAACTGCAAACTTTTTCAGCGCTGCCGGACTGATCCCGATTGGCGCGGGCTACGGCCGTCGCGACGACCGGCGAACCCGGCATGATCCGGATCGTTGGCCTCGGCGCTTCGGCCGGTGGTCTGGAACCGCTCGAACGGTTCATTGCGAACGTGCCACCGAACAGCGGTCTTTCGTTAGTCGTCGTTCAGCATATGGACCCGGCGCACAAGGGCATGCTGGCTGCACTCTTGCAACGCGTGACCGCGATGCAGGTCAGCGAGGCCACCGAGGCGATGGTGATCGCGCCCGACGCGGTCTACGTCATTCCACCGAATACAGAGCTCAGCGTGGTGCACGGTGCGTTGCACCTGACCGAACCCGCACAGCCGCGCGGCCAACGCTTGCCGATTGATGTGCTGTTCTGCTCGCTCGCACGCGATCAGGGTGAACGGGCGGTCGGCGTGGTGTTGTCGGGCATGGGCGCGGACGGCACGCTTGGCGTGCAGGCCATCAGGTCGCAGGGTGGCCTGACACTCGCCCAGACGCCAGCCTCGGCACAGTTCGATTCGATGCCCGCGAGTGCAGTCGCGACGGGCTGTGTTGACATCATCGCGCTGCCTGACGACATGCCGGCGCGCATTCTGCGCGTGGCGCCTGCCGGATCGATAGCGCCGGCGTCAGAACAATCTGGCGACCCGGATACCGCACCCGATGCATTCGCCGCCATCCTTGCGCTGCTCAATGAACACCACAAGATTGATTTGTCGCTGTACAAGACTAGCACGCTGAAGCGCCGGATAGAGCGTCGCTTGGCGGTGCATGGATTCGTGCGCATGCAGGCCTACGCGGGCTTTCTGCGCGAGAACCCGCTCGAGATCGAGCTGCTGTTAAAGGAAATGCTGATAGGCGTGACCAGCTTCTTTCGCGATCCTCGGGCATGGCAGCAGCTAGGCGAGCAGGTGATCCCCGACCTGCTGACCCGACACGGTACGCGCGGGGACCCGCTGCGCGCCTGGGTGCCGGGTTGCTCAACCGGCGAGGAGGCATACTCGTTGGCGATGACATACGTGGAGGTGCTCGACAGGTTCCCCGCAGGCGGCACCGCCACGCTCAAGATCTTCGCCACCGATCTCAGTGCTGACGCGATTGGAATCGCCCGCATGGGTCTATTTTCGGCGGGCGCCGTGTCCGCGCTGTCACCGGCGCGCCTCGCGCGTTTTTTTGTGCGGCAGGGCGACAGTTTTCTGCTCAACAGCAGCATTCGCGAAATGGTGTTGTTTGCCCAGCACGACGTGATTCTCGACCCGCCGTTCACGCGGCTCGACTTGTTGTCGTGCCGTAATCTGATGATTTACTTCAGTGCTACGTTGCAACGACGTCTGGTGCCGGTTTTTCACTACTGCCTGCGGTCACGCGGGGTCCTGCTGCTCGGTGGCTCCGAAACGGTCGGTCGCTGGCACACACTGTTTGCGCCCCTGGATTCAAAGGCAAAGCTCTATCGTCGCAGCGACGGTCGGGCGGGTTTCGGGGCGGTAGAATTTCCAGTCAAACGCCGCTCATCCATCATCGCGACCACGCAGGAGTCAGCTGTGACCCACGCCCCAACCCAGCTACCGAATCTTCAGTCCCTGGCTGACCATCTGCTGTTGCAACAGTTCTCGCCGGCGGCGGTGCTGGTCAATGCGAGCGGCGACATCGTATACATCAGCGGGCGCACCGGGCGTTACCTCGAACCGGCTGCCGGCAAGGCGAACTGGAATATCCACGTGATGGCGCGGCCGGGTATCCGCACACAGCTCAGCGTTGCGTTGCGTTGCGTGCTGGCAGAACGGACACCAATTGAATTGCACGGCCTGCGTCTCGAAGCAGATGCAACGCAGTTACTGGACGTGAGCATCCAGCCCATTCATGAGCCGAAGGGGCTCGAGGGGATGGTGATGATCGTGTTTCGCGAAGTGTCTGTTCCCCCGCTCGCGCCGGCCGATGCGCCGACGTCGGACACCGCAGGTGACCGCGTCCTGCGCGGTGAACTGGCCCGAAACCGGGAGGAAGCCGAGGCGCTGAGGCGTGAAATGCAGACCTCGCAGGAGGAATTGCAGACAGCGAATGAGGAACTGCAATCGATCAACGAGGAACTGCAGTCAGCCAATGAGGAGTTAACGACCTCGAAAGAAGAGTCGCAATCGATGAATGAAGAGCTGCAGACGATTAACAACGAGCTGCAGTCGAAGCTTGACGACCTCGCATTAGCGCAGAGTGACATGCACAACCTGCTGAACAGCACCGACATTGCCACGCTGTTTCTCGACAAGGAGCTGAATGTGCGGCGCTTCACTGAACGCGTGACCAGTATTTTCCATCTGCGCGAAGGCGACATCGGCCGGCCATTGAGCGATCTCGCCACCACCCTGATTTACCCGCTGTTACAGGCCGACGTCAAAGAAACCCTGCGCTCACTCGCGTGTGGCGAAAAGCAGATAGCGACCACCGACGGGCGCTGGTTTTCGTTACGCATCATGCCGTATCGAACATTGACCAACGTCATCCAGGGTGCCGTGATCACCTTTGTCGATATCACCGCGACGAAAGCCCTCGAATCGCAGTTGAGGAAGGCGTAGCATCAGCCGATCAGCATTCGCTGAAAGCGGCCGATAATCAACCCATGTCAAAACGTTCCATCGAACTGGCGGGCGCAGCGGATCTCAGGCTGCACGCGCATCTGCGACTCACGGGCCAGCACGCGCCGGCAGCCGCGCGGGAAAGCGCCTCGTCCGCGCTGCGCGTCTTGCACGATCTGGCTTCATCACCCGGCAGCGCAGCGGATGCACTGGCGCTTTTGCATGAGCTACAGGTCTATCAGGTGGAACTCGAACTGCAGGATGAAAATCTGCGCAATGCAGTTGCCGAACTAGAAATGACGCTGGCCACTCAGACGCAGCTTTACGACGAAGCGCCAGTGGGCTGCTTCACGCTTGACCACGCGACGGCCATCCGGCACCTCAATCTGCACGGAGCCACCTTGCTGGGGATGGCGCGCGAGGATCTGCTGGGGCGAACGCTCGAAGGTTTCCTGACGCCGCTGGCTGGCGAGCCCCTGCAGATGCTGCTGGCGCGCCTGCAGACGAGTGGCCGACGTGAGGTCGGCACGGCGCGGCTCGCCGTTGCCGACCACTCTGCGCGAACAGTCCAAATCAGTGTCAGGTCAGATGCGCACAGCCGGCAGTTTCTGCTGGCGATGATGGAACTCGAAACACAAGTGAATTGAACGCGAAGCGCAGTGGGGCAGGGACCCGGCACGCTGCTCGCGCCATCCCCATGGCGCGTGAGCCGAAGGCAGTCCCTCAAACGCCCGGGACTGCGGTCGCGCCGATGGCGGCGCGCAGGGTCGCATGGCGGCCAAGCACGTCCACGCGAATCAGCGTGCCGCGCGTGATATTGAAAAACCATTTGACCTTGTTCAGCAGCAGATCGCCGGTGACTTCGTCGGCCAGGGCCAGATCGCCTTGGCGCCGGGTTTCGATGGTGAAGAACTGATCGGGCGAGACCTGCAGCGCGGCGCGCGCCCGGTTACGATGAATGTAGACGGTGCTGGCTTTCATGGTGTGTGGCGGCGCCCTGTAGAGATGCGGTTGACTTGACGGGCTCAAGTGCCCGGCGTGGCGTGCCTGCTCACGGTCCATCGCATGCGGCAGTCTATAAACGACCGCCTGCAGTGTGCGGCCGACCGGCGGCTAAGCTCTGTGCGTTAGCGAACATCCCTGTCGGTGCGGGTGGCATAGCCCCCGCGCAGGGGATTTGCCGCGCCGTCCGGATGAACGCCTGAGGTCTTAAAGCCTTCAGCCGTCGGCACCGTCCGGCCGCGGTGCGAGCAGCATTGGCGCGTGCACCACCACGAAGCAGCCGAAGGCTGCGCTCCACAGCGCCTGCGCGAGCGCGATACCGATGTCGTAATGCGCGGGTGAGACGAGCGGCAGCCCGATGCGTGCGAGGACCGCCAAGCCGAGCAGCACGAGCGCGATTGGCACGCCCGGTGGTGGCCTGCGAATGTCGCGTCCGGTATGACCAAGGGTTACGCGTGCCATCATCGCGAGCGTCGCGAGGCCGATGCCACCGGCCGCGAACGCATGCAGTGCAAGCGAGCGCGGTAACGGCACGAGGCCGGCGACTGCGTACAGCACGAAGCCCGCCTCGATGGCGATCAGCGCGACATACAGACCCCACAGCAACGGTTCGCGCCACAGGGACGGCGTGTGCCAGGCATACAGCCGGCAGGCGGTGACGGCCGCGAGCGCCGCCGCACACAGCGCTACCAGTTGCGCTTCGCCGACGAACAGCTCCGCGATGAAGAACAGCAGGAACAGGCCGAACGTCGCGCGCTGTGCCCATACCGGATCGCTGATCCTAACCGACACGCGCACACCGCGCTCGATGAAGCCCGGCAGCACGCGGCCCGCAATCGTGAGAATCAGCGCCACCAGCAAGAAGATCCCGCCATGCAGTGGCAGGCGCGGATCGACGTGCGCGATCCCGAGCGCGTTGAGATAGAAAGCGGCGTTGCCGAGCCCGAGCAGCAGCAACTTCGCGAGCACCCCCAGCTGGCGCCACTGGCGCACGGCGACGATGGGCCGCGCCACCGCAACAAGCAGCGCGAGATTGAAGGCGCAGTCGAGCGCGGCGGCTGCGGCGAGCGCATCCGGACCGGCGAGCAACAGCAGGCGGGCCAGCGCCCAGGCGCCGACGAGGGCGGCGAGCGCGGGGCCGCTGGCAGTAGTGCGGCCGGTCCAGTTGCGCGCGGCAGTCAGCAGGAAGCCGGCCACCACGGCGAGCGCGTAGCCATAGATCATCTCGTGTGCGTGCCACGCGATGACGGGCACGGCGGTCGGTGACCAGGCGCCGAACCAGATGCCTGTCCACGTGAGCATCGTGAGCGCGGCAAACATGCCGGCGCCGAGAAAGAACGGGCGAAAGCCGAGGCGAAGCAGGGGTGTCATGCGGGGTTCACCCGGCACGGGCCGGCAGCGCCGGTCATCGCGTGCGGGTTGCGAGCGGGTTGGGAGTCGCGTGATATACCAAGTTTCATACTTGGTACCTTCGCGCCTGCGCCGTCTGCCGGGCTTGACCGTGGTCAAGTGAGCGCGTGAATCGCAGCGCGTCTTCGGTGTGGTTGTAAACGCGGCCGTCCGTTTGCAATGGTCGGTTGAGCTATGTCAAAGGTTCATGCCCTCCCAAATGACCGACGAAGTTCTCGAAGCAGCTGCCGCTGACATCGTGCCGATGAGAGGTGACTCAGAGGTGGCGCTTTTAGACGAGCGATGAACCCGGCGATGGAGGGCACTGGGCAGGAGGATGCCTGACGAGGACGGGAAGGCTCGCTTGGCCTTGAGCGGGCGCGATGCGCCCGTTCGCAGCATGAGTCGAATGCGCCGCGCCTGATTCACCACCCTGTCATACCGCAGCCCGACACTCCGCCCCGCCTGCGGCGCCGGAATTTTCACCGGGGCAGGCTTGCCGCCCGTCCGACAGTCAGCGGCCAAGGTCGCCCGCGACAGTGCACCCGCCATGACGCGTGAGGTTTGCCGATGCGCAAAAAAGACACCAGAACGGCAATGGCCGTATTCGTCGACGGGAAATGGCTGATCGGACTGCCGACGCCTGCCCGATTGCAAATGCGGCCGGTGCGTCTGCCGCTGCCAGAGCGCGCGCCGCGCAAACGCGGGCCGCGAGGCCATGCGCGAGATCGCTAGGCGCGGACAAGACGCCCGTTGGAGAAATGGTGCGCCGTGTAGGACTTGAACCTACGACCCTCGGATTAAAAGTCCGGTGCTCTACCAACTGAGCTAACGGCGCGTCGCGGATGTGCTGGCCCGGCGTGCGTGTGGATGCGGGTGGGCGAGCGGCGGATGATAGCGAATCCGCCCCCTCAGACCAAGCCGAAGCGCGTGGCCGCCCCGGTGTCAGGCCTTGCCGCTGAGCGCATAAGCCACTTTCATCGCGCACACGGCACCGGCAATCGTGGCCAGCGTGGCGACGATCGACCCGCAGGCGAGCGTTGCAAGGCCCGTCACGCCCTGACCCACCGTGCAGCCGAGCGCCGTCACGCCGCCGAGGCCGAGCAGGCTGCCGCCGATGACACTGCGCGCGAGATCACCGGCGCCGCGATGGCGCTCCAGCCGCCAGCGGCCGTGGCGCGCGTGCCAGAGCGCGCTGCCGGCCACCAGGCCCGCTGCGCCGCAGAGGCCGAAGCTTGGCGTGGCGCGACCCTGCAGCCAGGCCAGCAGGTCGGCCAGCGGCGCGATGAAGGTATAGCTCTGGGTGCCGGTGCCGCGCGGCATGGCCTCCAGAAAGGCCATGTCTTCCTGCCAGGTGCGGCCCAGCGGACCACCGGTCAGCCACCAGCCGACGACCACAACGCCGCCGAGCGCAAGACCGGCACGCCACTCGGCGCGGCCCAGCGGGTTCTCCGGCCGGCCGTGAGCGAGCCATAACAGGCTGCTGCCGGCGAGCGTCCCGGCCAGCAGATGGCCGAGCGGGGTGCCGGTGGCGAAACCCAGCAGGCTGCCGAGCCGCTGGTCGGCGAGTCCGAGCGTGCCGAGGTTCACGGCACCGGCGTTCAGCACCGGCGCCAGGAACTGGCGGTAGGCCCCGCCGTCGATGAGCCAGGCCGCAACCGCCGCGGCGACCGCCAGGCTCAGGCCCGCTTTGAGACTCCCGCCACCGGCCCGCAGCAACTGCCGGCTGGCGCAGCCGGACGCGAGGACCATGCCGACACCAAACAGGAATCCGCCCACCAGATACCGCATCCACGCGAAGTGGGGGCTTGCATAGGGCACGAGGGTGCGGGTCAGATCCACTCCCGCAAGCGGCAGCCCAAGATGGACGCCGAGGATCGCCACGCCGGCCGCCGCGAACCACATCCGCGCCCGGTGGCTGTCCCGCAGCAGCAGCCAGTCGCTGATCGCGCCGAGGCTGCAGTAACGGGCACCCGCGAGCAGGGCGCCGAGCGGGACCGCCGCGAGAAATGCCCCGCCGAGCACCGGCCAGACCGAAATAGGGGGCCACAGAGGCAGGTAATCGGACATGCGGCAACGATCTGCGCGAAAGATGCGGCATCATATCGCGACCTTTGAACAGCCCATGCCCGCCCTCATGTTCCGCTGCGCCCGCAGCCGGAGCCTGTGGCCAGGCGGTTACTCAGGGCCCACGACCAGACGCTAAACCAGGAAGCCGGATTCTCATGCCTACTTATTCATACCTCTGCAGTGACTGTGGCCATCGCTTCGATACCGTACAACGCATGGCCGAAGATCCCTTGCAGGATTGCCCGGCGTGCAAGAAGCCGGCGCTCGTGCGTCAGGTGTCGGCAGTGGGTTTTGCGTTGAAAGGGTCGGGCTGGTACGTCACCGATTTTCGCGACAAGGGCAAACCCGCGGCCAAAGCCACCGACACACCGACCGACACGACGGCCCCCGCAGCCGAGTCAAAACCGGCCGCAATAAAGCCCGCCGAAACAAAGCCCGCCGACAGCGGCACGAAAGCCGCGACCGGCGGCGACTGAAGCACGCAAATCACGCTCAATTCAAAAGCCTGCGGCATTGCAGCACCCTGCTGCAACGCTTATCATCAGCGATCACGCGTAACGCCCTGCGCGGCACCCCGCTGTCCTTTCATTTAAATAACGAATATCCCGATGCGTACTCACTACTGCGGCGACATCAACGAGCAACTGGTCGGTGAGAGCGTCACTGTCTGCGGTTGGGTGCACCATCGGCGCGATCATGGCGGCGTGATTTTCATCGACCTACGCGATCGCGCAGGCGTGCTCCAAATCGTGATCGACCCGGACACCCCGGCGGCCTTTGCACTCGCCGAGCGTGTGCGCAGTGAATTCGTGCTGAAGGCCAGCGCCCGCGTGCGCCGCCGGCCGGACGGCACCGTGAACCCGAACCTCCCGACCGGGCAGGTCGAGGCGCTGGTGCAGGAAATCGAAATCCTGAACACCGCGCAAACGCCGCCGTTTCAGCTCGATGACCCGAACGTGCAGGAAGAAACACGCCTGCGCTATCGCTATATCGATCTGCGCACGACCCGCATGCAGCAGAATCTGATGCTGCGCGCGAAAGTGGCGCGCTATTTCCGCCGCTTCCTCGACGATGCCGGATTTCTCGACATCGAAACGCCGGTGCTGTCAAAAGCCACGCCCGAAGGCGCGCGCGATTATCTTGTGCCGAGCCGCACCCATCCGGGCTGTTTCTTCGCGCTGCCGCAGTCGCCACAGCTGTTCAAGCAGCTGCTGATGATGTCGGGTTTCGACCGCTACTATCAGATCGTGCGCTGCTTCCGCGACGAAGACCTGCGCGCCGATCGGCAACCCGAGTTCACGCAGCTCGATATCGAGATGTCCTTCGTCGACGAAGCCGCCGTCACGGGCCTGATGGAACAGATGATTCGCGAGCTGTTCAAGGACGTGATGAACGTCGAGCTGCCCAATCCGTTTCCGCGCATCACCTACGCCGAGGCGATGCACCGCTACGGCAGCGATCGTCCGGACATGCGCAACCCGCTCGAGCTCGTCGAACTGAAAGACGTCATGCAGGGCGTTGAATTCAAGGTCTTCGCCGCCGCGGCCACCAACCCCGCCGGCCGTATCGCCGCGCTGCGCGCACCGGGCGGCAACGCACTGTCGCGCAAGCAGATCGACGACTACACCGGGTACGTCGCGATCTACGGCGCGAAAGGCCTCGCCTACATCAAGGTCAACGACAAGGCCGCGGGCCGTGACGGCCTGCAGTCGCCGATTTTGAAGTTCCTGCCGGACAGCGTGATCGAGGCGATCCTGGCGCGCACCGGTGCCGAAAACGGCGACCTCGTGTTCTTCGGCGCGGACGAGGCGAAGGTCGTCAACGCGGCGCTCGGCGCGCTGCGCGACAAGGTGGCGGCGGATCTGAATCTCGTGGCCGACGCCTGGCGCCCCCTCTGGGTCATCGATTTCCCGATGTTCGACTGGGACGCCGACAGCAAACGCTGGCAGGCCCTGCATCACCCGTTCACCGCGCCCCACGCGGACGCCGCGAGCGTCGCCGCAGCGCCTGGCGAGGCGCTGTCGCGCGCCTATGACATGGTGCTGAACGGCAGCGAAATCGGCGGCGGCTCGATCCGTATCCATCAGCAGGTTCTGCAGGCGCAGGTCTTTGCGCTGCTTGGCATCGACGAAGAGGAAGCACGCGAGAAATTCGGCTTCCTGCTCGATGCGCTCCAGTGCGGCTGTCCGCCGCACGGCGGCATCGCCTTCGGACTCGATCGGCTCATCATGCTGATGTCGGGCGAGCGTTCGATCCGCGAAGTCATTGCCTTCCCGAAGACGCAGACCGCGAGCTGCCCGCTGACCTCGGCCCCGACCGCCGTAAGCGAATTGCAGCTGCGCGAACTCGGCATCCGCCTGCGGCGCCCGGAAAGCCCGCCGACGGTGCCGGCCTGAACGGGCTTACACGACGGAGGCGGATGATCATGCCGCAGCTTCACCGATGAACCTCGACTACATTGCAGGCACCATTCAGACGCCACTGCCGCCGTTCGCCGTGCCGCCGACGGTGGTCGAAAAGCTGGAACCCGCCGAGCGGGATGCGCTGCGCGCCGAGATCAGGACGCTGCTCGCGCGTGAGAACGCCGTGCTCGTCGCGCACTATTACACCGAACCGGCACTCCAGTCGCTCGCCGAGGAAACCGGCGGTTACGTGTCCGATTCGCTCGACATGGCGCGCTTCGGTCACGAGCACGCGGCGCGCACGCTGGTGGTCGCCGGGGTGCGCTTCATGGGCGAGACGGCGAAGATTCTGAATCCCGAGAAGCGGGTGCTGATGCCGGAACTGCAGGCCGAGTGTTCGCTCGATCTCGGCTGCCCGCCGGATACCTTCAGCGCCTTGTGTGATCAGCATCCGGATCGCACCGTCGTGGTCTACGCGAACACCAGCGCGGCCGTGAAGGCGCGCGCGGACTGGATGGTGACCTCCGGCAGCGCGCTCGATGTCGTCAGCCACCTGCACGCGCAGGGACAGAAAATCCTGTGGGCACCGGACAAATACCTCGGCGACTACATCCGCAAGAACACCGGTGCCGACATGCTTTTGTGGAATGGCGCGTGCATCGTGCACGAGGAGTTCAAGGGGCACGAACTCGCCGCGCTGCGCCAGCAGTATCCGGACGCCAAAGTGCTGGTGCATCCGGAGTCGCCGCCGTCGGTGATTGCGCTCGCGGATGTCGTCAGCTCGACCACCGGCCTCATCAAGGCGGTGAAGACGATGTCGGCGCAGCGCTTCATCGTGGCTACCGATCGCGGCATTTTCTACAAGATGCAGCAGGCGGCGCCGCACAAGCAGTTGATCGAAGCGCCGACCGCCGGCAACGGCGCGACCTGCCGCAGTTGCGCGCATTGTCCGTGGATGGCGATGAACGGCCTGCGTAAGCTCGCGGCCGCCCTGCGCACGGGCGCGAACGAAGTCCACGTGCCGGCCGACATCGCGGCGCGCGCGGTGGTGCCGATCAAGCGCCTGCTCGAGTTCTCGGCGCAGCGACAGCGGGTGGTGTACGGCAACAATGACGCCTGAGCAGGTGCGCCGCCGGTGACTCTGATTCTCGGCATCGACCCCGGGTCGCGCATCACCGGTTATGGCATCGTCGAGATGGAGAAGAATCACAGCCGCCATATCGCGAGCGGGTGCGTGACGATGGGCGAGCTGGCGTTCGACGGCCGCCTGCGCGCCATCTTCATCGGGCTGACTGATGTCATCCGCGAACACCGGCCGGACGAGGTCGCGATCGAGAAGGTCTTCATGAACCGCAATGCGGATTCTGCGCTGAAACTCGGCCAGGCCAGGGGGGCGGCAATCTGTGCTGCCGCGATGTGCGATCTGCCAGTGCACGAATATTCGCCGAACGAGATCAAGCTGGCTGTCGTTGGCCGCGGTCACGCGGCGAAAGAGCAGGTTCAGCACATGATCAAGGCAATCCTCGCGTTGTCAGCCGCGCCCACCGCCGACGCGGCGGACGCACTGGCCGTCGCGCTGTGTCACGGCCACACCCGGCAGGGGCTGGCCGCCGTTGTCGGCGCGCGTCGCGGCCGCGCGGGGCGCTACCTGTGATCGGGCGCATTCGCGGCCTCCTGATCGAAAAGCAGCCGCCGCGCGTGCTCGTTGAATGCCACGGTGTCGGCTACGAAATTGACGCACCAATGTCGACGATCTGGGCACTGCCGGACCTGAACCAGGAAGTGATCCTGCACACCCAACTCGTGGTGCGCGAGGACGCGCAGAATCTGTACGGCTTTCTGACGTTCGCCGAGCGCGGCCTGTTCCAGAGTCTGCTGAAGGTCAGCGGTATCGGCGCGCGCATGGCGCTTGCCGTGCTGTCCGGCATGCAGGTCGACGAGTTCGTGGCCTGCGTCCAGCGCAACGACGCCACGCGGCTGACTACACTGCCCGGGATAGGCAAGAAAACCGCCGAGCGCCTGGTCGTGGAGATGCGCGACCGCGTGGCCGATTTCTCGGCGGTCCCGCTCGCGGCCGGGCCGGCGCGCGCGCCGACACTAGGCGATGCACTGGCCGACGCGATGAGCGGGCTGATCGCCCTCGGCTACAAGCCGCAGGAAGCGAGCAAGCTGGTGCATGGCCTGGACACCGACGGCAAGAGCAGCGAAACCATCATTCGCGCAGTCCTGCGCGGCCTCGCGCGGAGCTGATTGCGTGCCCGCAGTTAACTCCGGATTCAGGATTCGTCCGTTAGCCTGTGCGATAAGCATCAATCATGTCTGACGATCGCCTCATTTCAGCCTCCTCCAGCACCGAAGACGCCGTGCTCGACGGCACGATCCGCCCGCGCAAGCTCGCCGACTACATCGGCCAGCCGGTGGTCCACGAGCAGATGGAGATCTTCATCGGCGCCGCGCGCAAGCGCGCCGAGGCGCTCGACCACGTGCTGATCTTCGGCCCGCCGGGCCTCGGCAAGACCACGCTCGCGCACATCATTGCGAACGAAATGCAGGTCAATCTGCGCCAGACGTCCGGCCCCGTGCTCGAACGGCCCGGTGATCTGGCAGCGCTGCTGACTAACCTCGAACCGAGGGACGTGCTGTTCATCGACGAAATCCACCGCCTGAGTCCGGTCGTCGAGGAAATCCTTTACCCCGCCATGGAAGACTTTCAGCTCGACATCATGATCGGTGAAGGTCCGGCGGCGCGCGCGCTGAAGCTCGATATCCCACCGTTCACATTGGTCGGCGCGACGACGCGCGCGGGCTTGCTCACCTCCCCGCTGCGCGATCGTTTCGGCATCGTTCAGCGGCTCGAGTTCTATTCGAATGAGGACCTGGCGCGCATCGTGCGCCGCGCCGGGCAGATCCTGAATGTCGCCATTGATGACGACGGCGCGCGCGAAATCGCGAGCCGCGCCCGCGGTACGCCGCGCATCGCGAACCGCCTGCTGCGCCGGGCGCGCGACTACGCCGAGTTCAGGGCGCAGGGCGTGCTGACCGGCGAGGTCGCGTCGCGCGCGCTGGATCTGTTGAGCGTGGATTCGAATGGATTCGACAACATGGACCGCCGGCTGCTGCTGACGATCATGCAGAAGTTCGACGGCGGCCCGGTCGGCGTCGACAGCCTCGCGGCGGCCATCGGCGAGGAACGCGGCACGATCGAGGATGTCGTCGAGCCTTTTCTGATCCAGCAGGGCTTCCTGATGCGCACTGCGCGCGGGCGCATGGCAACCCGCACCGCGTGGCTGCACTTCGGCCTGACGCCGCCGGCGGCAGCTGCTGCGCCGCCGCCCGATCTCTTTGACGAGTCCACGCTGAAATGAGCGGGGCCGGGCCCGAATTCCGGCTGGCACTGCGCGTGTACTACGAGGACACCGATGCGGCGGGCATCGTCTATCACGCGAATTTTCTAAAATTCATGGAACGCGCCCGCACCGAGTGGCTGCGTGCGCTGGGCTTCGAGCAGGATGTGATCGCCCGCGAGCACGGCATCGGCTTCGTGGTGCGTAGCGCCGAGCTCGATTTTGTGCGCCCGGCGCGCTTCAACGACGAACTCGTGGCGACCGTGCGCGTCGAACGCTGTGGCCGGGCCAGCGTCGATCTGAAGCAGGATGTCCTGCACGCCGACGGCACCCTGCTGTGCGGCGGCAAGGTGCGCGTCGGCAGCGTAACGCTCCGGCGCATGGTGGCGCAGGCGATGCCCGAACCGATTTATCTGGGGATACGGAATGCATAGTGATCTGTCGATTGCGAGTCTGATACTTGGCGCGAGCCTGCTCGTCAAAGTGGTGATGCTGCTGCTGATGGCGGCGTCGGTCTCGTCCTGGGCGCTGGTGTTCCGCAAACGCCGTGAACTGCTGAATGCCAAGCGCGCCGCCGCGGGCTTTGAGGATCAGTTCTGGGCGGCTGAGGATCTGACGGCGCTGTTCAACCGGCTGTCCAACCAGCGTCAGGAACGCGACGGCACCCAGCGGATGTTCGAGGCTGGCTTCAAGGAGTTCGCGCGGCTGCGCAAGAAGGAAGGCATTCCGCCCGAGATGGTGCTCGAGGGGTCGCAGCGCTCGATGCGCATCGCATTGAGCCGCGAGCTCGAAGCGCTAGAGGCCAATCTGCCGATGCTGGCGACCGTCGGCTCGGTAAGTCCCTACATCGGCCTGTTCGGCACCGTGTGGGGCATCATGAATTCGTTCCGAGGCCTGTCCAACACCCACCAGGCGACGCTCGCGATGGTTGCGCCCGGCATCTCGGAAGCACTGATCGCGACCGCGATGGGCCTGTTTGCGGCCATTCCGGCGGTCATTTTCTACAACCGCTTTTCCAGTGAAATCGATCGACTGGCGTCGCGCTATGACATCTTCCTTGAAGAGTTCTCGGCCATCCTGCAGCGTCAGGTCCACGTTTAGGTCAACGCGGGAGCATCGGCATGGCGAGCGCGGTGAAACGGGGCGGCGGACGACGCGCCAAGCGTCTGATGGCGGAGATGAACGTCGTGCCGTATATCGACGTCACACTGGTGCTGCTGATCATCTTCATGATCACCGCACCGCTGATCACCCAGGGCGTGAAGGTCGAGCTGCCGCAGGCGCCGTCCGAAGTGATCGAGCCGCAGCAGGAAGAGCCGGTGATTGTCAGTATCGATGCCAAAGGCGACATCTATGTTGACCTTGGCGAGGATCCGGAGTCCCCGATCGACGAAGCAACGCTAGTCACGCGCGTGGCCGGCATCAAGAAGTACAAGCCGAAGACCGAATTCCTGGTCCGCGGTGATACCGGCGTGGCCTACGGGCGCGTGGTCGAGGTGATGGCCCTGATGCAGGGTGCGGGGATCGACAGCGTAGGGCTGCTGACCCAGCCGCCAACGAAATAGGCAGGGCCCTGAACGTAACGTGAAGAAGAAGGCCCGCGAAGCCCGCTACTCGCTGCCCGCTCTCGGGCGCAGCAAGGCGTTCTATTACTCGGTGCTGCTGCATGTGGCGCTGGTGCTCGTGTTCATTGTCGGCATCGACTGGAAGAGCACACCGGCGCCGATGTCGACGGGCGAGTCGAAGGTGATGAATGCGAAAGCGGTGGACCCGAAGGCGGTCGAGCGCGAAATGCAGAAGCTGAAGACCGCCGAGCAGTCCAAACAGCGCGAGGCAGAGCGTAAAGTTGCCGAGGCCGAGCAGCGCCGGCAGCAGGAAGAGCAGAAGCTCGAACAGCTCAAAGTCCAGAAGGAGGCGCTGAAACAGGAACAGCAAGCCGAGAATCGCAAGCTGGCCGAGGACAAGCAGCGCCTCGAGCAGGAAAAGGTACAGGCCACAACCGAAAAGCGCGAGCAGGAACAGGCAGCGAAGGAGGACGAGGAGCAGCAGCAGCGCGCGGCCGTTGCGAAGAAAAAGCTCGAGGCCGAAAAGAAGAAAGTTGCGGCAGAGCAGCGCCAGGCCGACGAAGTGAAGCAGGCGGAAGCCGAGAAGCAGCGCAAGGTCGAAGAGGCCAAGCAGAAAGCGGCGGCCGAGGTCGCAAAGAAGAAGGCCGCAGCCGAGGAAAAGCGCAAGGCCGATGAGGCCAGGGCGCTGGCCGACGCCATGGCAGAAGAAGAAGCGGAGCTCGCGGCTGCGGCGCAGGCCAGACAGGATCAGTCGGAGTTGGCGCGTTACTTCGCTGCGATTTCACAGCAGGTGACCAACAACTTCTCGCATCCGAGGCTGAATGACGGGTTGAAGTGCACGCTGCTCGTGCGCATGATCCCCGGCGGCCAGGTGATCGATGCGAAAGTGGTGAAATCGAGCGGTGACCCGAGCTTCGACCGCCAGGCGGAAGTTGCGGTGCGCAAAGCCTCGCCATTGCCAGTGCCGGACGAACCGCGACTGTTCAATCAGATCCGTGAAATCAATTTCGAATTCGATCCGGGTGGCATGTAATGAAATTCCTGATCTTCCTGATACTGAGCCTGTGCGCGTTCTTCGCCACGGCGCAGTCCGGCGGTGGGCCGCTGACCATCCGCATCACGCAGGGCGTCGAGGGTGCGCTGCCGATCGCGATCGTGCCTTTCGAATGGGCCGGCGCGCCGCTGCCGCAGGACATCGCACAGGTCATTTCAACCGACCTGACCCGCAGCGGGCGCTTCAAGACGATGGCCCGCGAAGACCTTCCGGCGCGGCCATCGGATGTCGCCCAGGTCAACTTCAAGGACTGGCGCACCGTCGGCATGGACAATCTGGTCCTTGGCCGCATCACCGCGACGGCCGATGGCGGCTATCTCGTGGAGTTCAGGCTGCTCGACGTCTTCACCGGCAAGCAGCTCGCTGGCTTTCAGATCCCGTCGCACGTCTCGAACCTGCGGCTGACGGCGCATCACATCAGCGACATCATCTTCAAGACGCTGCTGAACATCGACGGTGCCTTCTCCACCCGCATCGCTTATGTCACGGTCGACCGCAAGGACGCCCGGAACAGCACCTATCGACTGATGATTGCGGACGCCGACGGCTATGACTCCAAGACCATTCTCGAGTCGCCGCAACCGCTGTTGTCGCCGGCATGGTCGCCGGACGGCAACCGCCTGGCCTATGTGTCCTTCGAGGATCGGAACTCGGCGATCTTCATCCAGGACGTGCGCAGTGGCCAGCGTGAAAAGGTGGTCTCGGGCATCGGCATCAACAGTTCGCCGGCCTTCGCACCGGACGGCCAGCGCCTCGCGGTCACACGGTCGCTCGAAGGCAATCCGGATATTTATGTCGTGGACCTCACCAGCAAACAGCAGCGCCGCCTGACGACGCACGAGGCGATCGACACCGAAGCGGCCTGGGCGCCGGATGGTAGCGCGATCGTTTTCACGTCGGACCGTGGCGGTGGCCCGCAGATTTATCAGGTGTCGCCGAACGGCGGAGATGCGAAGCGCGTGACCTTCAATCTCGGCAACTACAACTCACGCGCGAGCTACTCGCCCGACGGCAAGTGGCTGGTGATGGTCAACGGCGGCTCGGGTTTCCGTATCGTGGTGCTGAACCTGGCGTCCGGCGTCAGCCGCACGCTAACCAGCTCGAGTCTCGACGAATCGCCGAGCTTCGCGCCCAATGGCAGCATGATCATCTATGCGACAATGGGCGGACGCGGCACCGAGCTCGCCGCCGTGTCGGTCGACGGCACGATCAAACAGCGCCTGGCCCTGCAACAGGGTGCGGTGCGCGAACCGGCATGGGGACCGTTCCGAAAATGAGTCAGCGGCGGCATGGGCCGCGGCGAGGACTGTGACAGACGAACCGATCGATAAACAAAGCGTGAAGTGAAGAGGAGTTATTTATGAATAGGGCGATCCTGAATGGCATGCTGCTGCTCGTGGCGCTCATGGCCGCCGGTTGTTCGAATCTCAACAAGAAGGCCACCACGGGTGGCGCCTCGGTTGAGGATCGTGGAATTTCGAGCGGCGAAATGAGCGATATCGATGCGGCACGCAGCCAGGGCGCCGACGACGGCAGCGCGGCCGGTGCATCCGAACTGACCGACCCCAACAGCCCGCTGTCGGTCCGCGTGATCTATTTCGATTACGACAGCAGCAATATCCGCCAGGACTTCCAGTCGGTCGTCGAGGCGCACGCGGCCTATCTTGCCGCGCACCCGGAAACGACGATCACACTCGAAGGCCATGCCGATGAACGCGGCTCGCGTGAATACAACCTCGCCCTCGGCGAGCGTCGTGCGCTCGCGGTCCGCCGTCAGATAGTGCTGCTCGGCGCCACCGCCGGCCAGATCCGCACCGTCAGCTATGGTGAGGAACGGGCAGTGGCGGAAGGTCACGACGAACAGTCCTACGGGCTGAACCGTCGCGCCGAAATCACCTATCAGTAAAGTCTGAAACCGGCACCGCGCGCCCACGTGCGGTGCCGACACGACGAGGAGTGACTACATGCGGCGCAAGTCGACGCTGGTGACGACCCTGTGTAGCGCGCTGTTGCTGCCGATGGCAGCCGGCGCGCAGTCCCCGGATGCGAATCTCGCGGGCCGCGTGGTCAAACTCGAACAGGCCCTGAGCAATCGCGGCCTGCTGGATCTGCTGAACCAGGTTGAGAGCCTGAAGCAGGAAAATCAGTCCCTGCGCGGCCAGCTCGAAAACCAGGGCTATGAGATCGAGCAGCTGAAGAAAGGCCAGGCTGCGGTCTACCTGGACATGGACCGTCGCCTGCAGACGATCGAGGGGGGCGCGCCGGGCGTGCCCGGAGCGGCACCGCTGCCGATGCTGGCACCGGCCCCCGGCGACGCCGTGGCCGGGACGCCAGCGCCGCAGTCCGCGCTGCAGGTTGAGACCGAAGGCGGCACGCCGCCACTCCCCGCAGCGCAGGACCCGCTGGCCGGGGACGGCAATCTTCTACCGCCGCCAATGAATGACGCGGCCGCTGCACTCGACGCTGAAGCCGTCGCTGGTGCACCGGGAGCAGGGTCGCCGCCAGCGCCAATCCAGCCGACGCTTGCGCCAGCCCCGCTGCCCGGCCGCCGGCCGGCCGGCGTGACCGAACCCGGGCAGCCCGGTCCGGCGCTGGCGCAGGCGCCAACGCTGGACGATGCCGCGTCCGAAGCCGCGTACCGGGATGCGTTCAGTCTGCTGCGGGCCGGCGAGTACGAGCGCGCAGTGGCCGCCTTCAATGATTTCCAGACGAACTTTCCGCAAAGCCAATATGGCGACAACGCGCAGTACTGGCTCGCCGAAGCGCACTACGCGCAGCGCGACTACGCGGCCGCCGTCACTGAATATCAGAAGATGCTCGTCAACTATCCCGCGAGTCTCAAGCGCTCGCATGCGATGCTGAAAATCGGCTACAGCTACGACTCGCTCGGGCAGCCAGCCGAGGCGCGCGCGATGCTCGACGAACTGCGTCAGCGCTTTCCCGGTTCTGCCGCCGCGCGGCTGGCCGAGGAGCGCCTGAGCCAGCTCACAGCCGCGCCCTGAGCGCGGCTGCCAGTCGCCGCCCCGATGAGCGCCACCCCGCGCGCCGTCATCCTGCTTTCCGGTGGGCTCGATTCCGCCACCGTGCTCGCTGCCGCCCGCGCGGCGGGGCACGCCTGCTACGCCCTGACGGTCAACTACGGCCAGCGACACATCGCAGAACTGGACGCGGCGCGCGCGCTGGCGGCGCGTCTGGGCGCGGCCGAACATCGGGTGGCGAGCGTAGACCTCGGCCAGTTCGGCGGCTCAGCCTTGACCGATCCCGCGCTTGCCGTGCCCGAGAGCGCCGTGAGCGGTATTCCGATGACCTATGTCCCGGCACGCAACACCGTGCTGCTCGCGTTGGCGCTCGCCTGGGCCGAAGTGCTCGAGGCCGCCGAGATCCATATTGGCGCCAATGCCATCGACTATTCGGGTTATCCAGACTGCCGGCCGCCGTTCATCGCGGCCTTCAATGCGCTGGCCCGCCAGGCGACCCGTGCCGGCCTCGAAGGGCGCGCGCCAGTGGTCGTCGCGCCGCTGATGGCGCTCGGTAAAGCTGCGATCGTGCAGCTCGGCGTATCGCTAGGCCTTGATTACGCGCTGACGGTGTCCTGTTACCAGGCGGGTGAGACGGGGGCGGCCTGCGGTCGCTGCGACGCTTGCCGGCTGCGCGCCCAGGGCTTTGCGGAGGCCGGTCTCGCCGACCCGACACGCTATTACCGCTGAGCGGTGAGCGTCAAGCGCGTGGTACGCCGGGCAGCGTGGGCGCGGCAGAGACCAGCAGGCTTCGATAACTGCCGTACAGCGACTGGATCGCGCGGACATAGATGAGCGCCTGCCCGTAACGGCGATCGGTGCCTCCACCGCTCGGTCGGGCCAGCCTCAGCATGGCGAATTCAACATTGCCCGCCCAGCGATTCGGGTCGAGCTTCAGGCGTGCCGCGAGGCGACGCGCGCGTTCGACCCGTTGCGGCCCGAGGTTGTACGCGGCGAGCGCGAACCAGGTGCGCTCACCGACCGGGACCTCGGCGTCGAACTCCTTGCGCAGCTCATAGAGATACTTCACGCCGGCGTGGATGGCGCTATCCGGCCGGCCGACATCCGCAAAGCCGAGCGACTGGGCCGTGCTAGGCATCAACTGCATCAAGCCGCGGGCCCCGCTCGGCGATACCGCGCGCGGATCGAACTGACTTTCCTGGTACATCTGCGCGGCAATCAGCCGCCAGTCGAAACCGTAGCGATCGGCGTAGTGCTGCACGAGCGGGTCATAGGGCGAAAGCCGCGAGCCGGTGGCCGCGACGGGACCGTCGACGGCGTCTTCGCTGCCGTAACGCGCCGCGAGCTGCGGGGTCAGGCCGGTGGTCTGGGCTGCGCGGAGGAAACCGTTGACCGCCGTCAGCAGGGCCGCGTCGCCGCTGCGGACGGTCCATTGGTAATCATACCGATGGGCTATCGACGTGCCGACGAAAAGTGCCGGGTACTGTGCGGCGATCCGGGCGGCGGCCTGGCCGGTGACGACGGTGGCGTCGACCACGCCCTGCGCAACGCGATCGAGCAGCACCGCTTCGCTGACCTCGGCTGACACGGGAATGACGGTGACATCCTCCGCGCCTTCGCGCATCGACTGCAGGGCGCGAAATGCTGCGGACTGTTCCGGTGCTGCGAACACCAGACCCGCGAGGTCGGCCGCTGAGCGCAGCGGCAACGCGCGCCGGCTGACTGTGGCATATGCATCGTAATGATAAGCCCTGGAAGCGGCGAACGCCGCGTCCGGCCCGGCTTCCCGGCTGACGACGCGCGTCGTCACGAGGTCGCCGATGCCTTTCGCGAGCCAGTCGAAAATCTGCTGTTCATCGTTGGCCACGCGGACTTCGAGCCGCAGCCGGTGCCGCCTGGCGAACGCCGCCGCCAGTTCGAGTTCGAAACCGGAAGGTTTGCCCTCGCGGATGAAGTAGTTGCTGGACTCCACGCGCGTGATGACCCGCAGGACGCCACGCTGTTTGATGGCTGCGAAATCACGCAGCATCGCGCTCGGTTCGAAGTAGGCGGCGTGATAGCGCTCGATGAACTGATTGAGGCTGCTCAGCAACGTGGAATTGTCGCGCCGGACATACCAGCTGAGTGGGCGTTCGGCGGTCAGGTTGAACAGCGGTTCGACCCGCGGGTGCGCCGCGAGCCAGTCCTGGCTGCCGGTGATGGCGACGACGGCGAGGTCAACCATGCCGTCGGCGACCAGGCGCAGTGGCGCAGCGCGTTCGAGATCGTTCGACAGCGCATGAAGCTCCATGCCGGGCACGACCTTCCGGACGCGCTCGAAGTAGTCCCAGTGCGGCGACGCCAGGGCCATCGCCACGCTCATGCCCGCCAGTTCGAGTGGATTGCGCGCCCGGTTGTCTCGTCGCCCCACGACAACATAGCGCTCGGTGGCGACCGGTGAGGTCGCGACTATCGACGGGCGGGTGTTCAAGTCTGCCGGGCCGGCGCCGACAACGATATCGGCGGATCCGGTCGCGAGGCGTTCGAAACGTTCATCGGGCCGCGCCACTTCAGACCATTCGAGGCGGCGCCCCAGTGCACGGGCGAAGTCTCCGAGCATCCGGCGGGTCTGCCGTTCGCTGTCCTGATCGCGGACGGCACCGCCAGTGCTCACGGCGAGCACACGCAATACGCCCGCCGCCGCCGGTGCGGGAACCGTCGTAGGCGTATCGCGCGCAGTGAGGGGGTGGGTCGCCGCGTGAACCGTGCCGACGTGCAGCAACAGCCCCGCAGCGCACCCTAGCCATGCGGCGCTGAGTCTAATTCCGCGAAACATAAGCAGCGTAGACGAGTCGTTTTTATAGTCGGGTGAGGTCTGTTTACGCTGCTTGGGAGCGCAGTTCAATCGCGTATCCGCAACAGTCAGCGCGGGCTGAGCAACATCCGTCTAGGTGACATAGCGTTACCCCACATAATAAGAAGAAAAATCAAATAACTCAATTAAATATTTGATTCATATGAAAATGACCTAAATCAGAAGGGCGTCGCCTGTCAAGCTTGCTACCCGCAACCGGGTCTCCGCGAGCCGTTCCGGGGTCCCGACATCGATCCAGTTTCCGGCCTGCAACTGACCGCCAAGCAAGCCGCGCGCAGCCGCCTCGCGCAACAGGGGCGCCAGCGGAAAACGCCCTTCAGGCAGGTGTTCGAACATCGCCGGTGAATAGACGGCGACGCCCGCAAACGTGAGACGCAGGTCGCCATCATTGCGCACGCGATCGCCTTCAAGTGCGAAGTCGCCGCGCGAGTTGTGCGTGGGATTCGGCACGAGCACGACGTGCCCGAGATCGCCGTTCAGCGCAGGCACACGCGCGTAGTCGAATTCGATCCACACATCGGCATTCGCAACGATGAACGGTGATGCTCCCAGCAGCGGCAGTGCGTGCCGAATGCCGCCGCCGGCCTCGAGCGCGCCGTCCGGTTCGACGCTGTACTGAAAACGCGCGCCATACCGGCGGCCGTCGCCGAGCTTCGCTTCAATCTGTGCGCCGAGATGCGCGAGATTGATCACGAACTCGCGCACGCCCGCCCGGTAAAGGCGTGCGATCTGCCACTCGATCAGGGTGCGACCACCGACTTCGATCAGCGGTTTTGGCGTGTGGTCGGTCAGCGGTCGCAGTCGTTCGCCGCGTCCGGCGGCCAGTAGCATTGCTTTCATGAGGTACCCGGCAGTGATGGACATCGGGCGCGCGTCGCCAGTGGCGACCGTCGCGCTTGCGCTGCCTACTGTAATCCGGTCGAATAGCGCCGCGTACCTGCAACACCTGTGCCCGTTTTCAATCAGCCGCCGGCGGCAGCCGACTATCGCCCCGCATGACCGACCGTGAACTCCCGCCGCTTGCCGACGCTGAAGCCGCCCAGCTGAAACGGCTGGGCCGCGCCGTGATTGAAATCGAGGCCCGCACCCTCGACAGCCTTGTCGAGCGCGTCGACGACGCCTTTGTGGCCGCCGCGCGCCACATGCTGGCCTGCCCGGGCCGCATCGTCGTGCTCGGCATGGGCAAATCCGGCCACATCGGCAGCAAGTTCGCCGCAACCCTCGCCAGCACCGGCACCCCGGCATTCTTCGTCCATCCCGGCGAGGCAAGCCACGGCGATATGGGCATGATCACCACGCAGGACGTCGTGTTCGCGCTGTCGAACTCCGGCGAGACCGACGAACTGACCATCCTCGTGCCGCTGATCAAGCGGCTCGGCGTGCCGCTGATTGCGATGACCGGCAACCAGCGCTCGACTTTGGCCGAGGCGGCGACCGTCCATTTGTACGTCCCGGTGGCCCAGGAAGCCTGTCCGCTGGGCCTCGCGCCGACTTCCAGCACCACGGCGGCGCTTGCGATGGGCGATGCGCTGGCCGTCGCGCTGCTTGAAGCGCGTGGTTTTACGCAGGAAGACTTCGCCCGCTCGCATCCCGGTGGCGCGCTCGGGCGGCGTCTGCTGCTGAAGATTCGCGATCTGATGCACCAGGGCGCGCAGATGCCGGTCGTCGGCCCGGATACCCGGGTGGTCGATACCCTGCTTGAAATGACGCGCAAGGGGCTCGGCCTGACCGCCGTCGTCGGCCCGGACGGCCTGGTACAGGGGGTGTTCACCGATGGCGATCTGCGCCGCGCGCTCGATCGCGGCGCCGAGGCGCTGACGACGCCGGTCGCCGCCGTCATGACCCGTCAGTGCAAGACCGTCCAGGTCGATATGCTTGCCGCTGAAGCCCTGCGTATCATGCAGGACAGCAAGATCAACGCTTTGCTGGTCGTTGACGCATCACACGCCCTGGTGGGGGTCCTGAACATGCACGATCTGCTGAAAGCCAAAGTGCTGTGAGCGCCAGCTTTCCGCCCGACGTCCTCGCCGCGGCTACCGGTATCCGGCTTGCTGCGTTCGATGTCGATGGCGTACTGACCAACGGGCAGCTATTGCTGGGGCCTGAGGGCGAAGAGTACAAGGCGTTCAACGTGCGCGATGGCCAGGGGCTCGTGATGCTGCGTGAAAGCGGCATGGCGATCGCCATCATCACGGGCCGGCGCTCGGCGGTGGTCGCGGCCCGCATGACAGAACTTGGCATCGAGTACATCTATCAGGGCCAGCGCGACAAGCTCGCTGCGCTCGCCGAACTCGAAGCGCGCCTCGGCATCGGGCCGGCACAAATCTGTTATGTCGGCGACGATCTGCCCGATTTGCCAGTATTGAAGCGCGTCGGCCTGCCGGTGACCGTGGCGGACGGCCATCCGTGCTGTGTCGAAGCGGCTCGCTATCGCACGCGGGCCCCGGGCGGCGCAGGGGCCGCGCGCGAGGTCTGCGAACTGCTGATGACAGCGGCCGGTACGCTGGCGGCGCAATACGCCCGTTACGGCCTCTAGGCGCGGCGGGGGCCGCAGCACACGATGGGCAGGACACAGTTGATGGCGCTGATCGCGGTGCTCCTGAGCGCCGGTTCGTTCTGGCTGTGGCGCCTGCTGGTCGATGAGGAAGGCAGGCCTGCGACTGCGGGGCCCCACGAGCCTGACTATTATCTCGTGGACATGGTCCGGCATACGATGAACAAGCAGGGGGAACTGCAGAACGTGCTGATCGCCGATCGCGTCTACCACTACCCGGATGACGACTCGACCGAATTGGCCCGCCCGCGCATGGAGATTTACAATGACACCGCAAGCCCCTGGCAGGTGGTTGCCGAGCGCGGTACGGTGCAATCGAATACGGAACTGGTGATGCTGCACGGTCGCGTCGAAATCTGGCGACTCGACGACGCCGGCGAGCGCGAGTTAGAGATCCTGACCTCGGAACTGCGGGTGTTTCCGAAGGTGCAGTACGCCGAAACCGACAACGCCGCCACCATCAAGGGCCCGGGGTCGGTCACCAAGACCAGAGGATTCCGCGCCAATTTCTCTCATAACCGTCTTGAACTGCTGGAACGGGTCAGAAGCCGCATTGAAAGCAAGTAAGCGCATCGCGAACGGGTTCACCCTGCTGCTCGCCCTGGGGGCCGGGAGCGCCGTGGCCCTGACGACGGACACCAGCCAGCCGGTCGAAATCGAGGCGGATTTCGCCGAGATGGACGACATCGAAGGCCGCACGACCTACGTCGGCAACGTCATCGTGACGCAGGGCTCGATCCGCATGACGGGCGACAAGATGCGGGCGAACTTCGATGAGAACCGGGCGCTGAGCGAGGTCTTCCTCGACGGCCAGCCGGCCTACTTCAAGCAGACGCCCGACGGTGGCAAGGAAGACATCGAAGGTGAAGGCGCACAGATTCAATTTCTGGCGAAGAAGAACCAGCTCATCCTGATCAAAGATGCGCGGCTGACGCAGGGCGCACGGCTGTTCACCGGCTATCGCATCAATTACGACACTACGAACAGCGTGATCACCGGGCGTGGCACGCCGCAGGCCGGCCAGGCCCCCGCCAGCGGCGGCGGTCAGAAGCCGGGGCGCATCAAGGTCATCATTCCGCCAAAAACGCCGGCCGCGCCATGAAGCCTGCCGCCCGCGTTTCGGTCAGCCTCACGGCGGTCCGTTGCGGCGCGCAGGCCTGACGCTCGCCCATGCCCGTCCTGACCGTCAGCCACCTGTCGAAAGCCTACAAGGCGCGGCAGGTCGTGCGCGATGTCAGCCTGACCGTCGCGAGTGGCGAAGTGATCGGCCTGCTGGGCCCAAATGGCGCCGGCAAAACCACCAGCTTCTATATGATCGTCGGGCTCGTCACCGGCGACGGCGGCAGCATCCATCTCGACAAGGAAGACCTGACGTCTTTGCCGATGGACATGCGGGCCCGGCGCGGCCTCGGCTATCTGCCGCAGGAAGCGTCGGTGTTTCGCAAGCTGACGGTCGAGGAAAATATCGCCGCGGTGCTGGAAATCATCCCCGAACTGACCGTCGAACAGCGGACGCGGCGGCTCGACGGCCTGCTGCGCGAGTTCCACATCAACCACATCAAGAAAAACCTCGGGATGTCGCTATCCGGAGGGGAACGCCGGCGTGTCGAAATCGCGCGCGCGCTCGCGTCGCAGCCGCGTTTCGTGCTGCTGGATGAGCCTTTCGCGGGCGTCGATCCGATCTCCGTCGGCGACATCCGACGTATCATCCAGCATCTTAGCCGGCTCGGCATCGGCGTGTTGATTACCGACCATAACGTGCGTGAAACCCTGGGAATCTGTGATCGGGCCTATATTGTGAACGATGGACGCATCATTGCCGAAGGCACCCCGGACCAGGTGCTCGACGACGAACACGTCCGCGAAGTCTATCTCGGAGAAGATTTTGCGATGTGAGTCCGCGACCGGCGCGCGGCGCATTGTAAAAAATTCCCGTCACACCGCCGGCCCGACGGAGCCGTGGGCTAGACTTTGAACCATCGTCAGCAACCGAGCAGCCCCTTCGCCCCCCGCCGAACATGAAGCAGTCCTTACAGCTCAAGCTTGGTCAGCAGCTGACCATGACGCCCCAGTTGCAGCAGGCAATACGCCTGTTGCAGTTGTCGTCGATGGAGCTCGAGCTCGAAGTCCAGCAGGTGCTGGACTCCAACATGATGCTGGAACTCGAGGACGAGGAGGCGCGCGAAACCTTCGATTTCAACGCCGAAGGTGCGGCGCCGGCCAACAAGGGCGAGAGCACCGAGTTCGAAGGCAGCGATGGCGAGGGGCCGGAAGAAGAACTTGGGGTCCCAACCGCCGACAATATTCCCGAAGATCTCCCCGTCGACAGCGAATGGGACGAGATCTTCGACAACACGCTCGCCGCCACCGGCCCCGCCAGCGGGCATGAGGACGGCGGCGAGTTCGACAACGTGCGCGGCAGCAGCGGATCGCTGCGCGAGCACCTCCTGTGGCAGGTCAATCTGCTGCAACTGAGCGAACTCGACCGCGCCGTCGCCGTGGCGCTCGTGGATGCCGTCAATGACGATGGCTACCTCGACGCCTCGCTCGAGGAAATCCGGGATGCCGTGAACGCCGGTGAGGACGCCGGGGATCCGGTCGAACTCGACGAAGTCTGCGCGGTGCTGAAGCAGATTCAGGCCCTGGACCCGGCCGGGGTCGGCGCGCGGGACCTCAAGGAGTGCCTGCTGTTGCAGTTCCGGCAACTGCCGCCAGAGACCCCGGCGCTGGCCCTTGCCACGCGCGTGTGCGAGGAATTCCTCGACGCGCTCGGCGGCCGCGAGTACGCGATGATCATGCGCCGCCTGAAGATCGATCAGGAAGCGCTGAAGGAAGTCATCGCACTGATTCAGACCATGAACCCCCGGCCCGGCTCGCAGTACGGCGACAAACCCTCGGAGTATCTCGTCCCGGATGTTTTCGTGCGCAAGTCACGCGGGCGCTGGAAGGTCGAGCTGAACCCGGACTCGGTCCCGCACGTGCGAATCAATCCGTACTACGCGGGCATGATCCGGCGCGCGGACAACAGCCCCGGGAACAGCTCATTGAAGACCCATCTGCAAGAAGCAAAGTGGTTCATCAAGAGTCTGCAGAGCCGCAGCGAAACCCTGCTGAAGGTCGCGTCGTCGATCGTGGAGCGCCAGAAAGCCTTCCTCGATCACGGCGATGAAGCCATGAAGCCGCTCGTGCTGCACGATATCGCCGAGACGCTGGGCATGCATGAATCGACGATCTCTCGCGTCACCAGCCGCAAGTACATGCATACGCCGCGCGGCATCTACGAACTCAAGTACTTTTTCTCGAGCCACGTCAGCACCAGCATGGGCGGCGAAGCCTCGTCGACGGCCATCCGGGCCGTGATCAAAAAGCTGATTGCCGCCGAGTACACGGACAAGCCGCTCAGTGACAGCAAGATTGCCACCATCCTGGCCAAACAGGGCATCAACGTTGCGCGGCGCACAGTCGCCAAATATCGAGAGGCGATGCAGATACCGCCCTCCAATGAACGCAAGCGTCTGGCGTGACCGGGGGCAGGTGGAAGCCAGTGTCAGGCGCTATACTTCAATGCAAGTGAAGCTCGAACGGACCCAACTGCAACGACCCTCTCCGTAACAGGAAAACCCATCATGCAATTGAACATTTCCGGTCATCATGTCGAACTCTCGCCGGCCCTGCAGGAATACGTGAAGACCAAGTTGCAGCGCATCCAGCGCCATTACGACCACCTCGTCGACGCCCACGTGGTGTTGGGCGCCGTGCGGCAGTTGCACAAGGCTGAAGCCACGATTCACGTGTCTGGCAACACCCTGCACGCCGAAAGCGAGCACGATGACATGTATGCGGCGATTGACCTGATGCTCGACAAGCTCGATCGCCAGGTGAAGAAGCACAAGGAAAAGCTCACCGATCACCACGTTCGCGAAGGTGGCGTGCGCGGCCAGAACAACGTCTGAGCCGCGGCAGGTCATGATGCAGTTCGTCACGATGACAGGCCGGTACGCGCCAGCGCGCCCGGCTGCCAAGCTTCGCCGGCGGAGTCCGTAGGGGCTCATGCCGGCACGCCGCTTCATCATCGTGTCTGGGGTGTCGGGCGGTGGCAAAACCATCGCCCTGCACGCGCTCGAGGACGCCGGCTTTTACTGCGTCGACAATCTGCCGGCAGGCTTCCTCGGCGACTTTGCCCGCTTCATTGGCGATGACGATCTGCCGCACTATCGGCGCGTCGCCGTCGGCATCGATGCGCGCAATCGCGAGGACGACCTCGCGCAACTGCCAGGCATTCTCGACCAGCTTGCGCAGGGCGATTCCACGGTCGAACTGGTCTTCATCGATGCCTCTGATGAAGCACTGATCAACCGTTTCAGCGAAACGCGTCGTCGCCATCCGCTCTCGTCTGACAACCTGCCGCTCCGGGCCGCGATCGCACGTGAACGCGAACTGCTCGAACCCATCATCGCGCGCGCGGATTTGCGCATCGACACCTCGCATACGCACGTGCATCAGTTTCGCGCGCTGATTCTCGAGCGGGTGATGCATCGTGAGCGCAGCGTGCTCGCGCTGCAGATCAGTTCCTTCGGCTACAAGAATGGCGTGCCGCCCGATGCAGACTTCGTGTTCGACGTCCGTTGTCTGCCGAATCCGCACTGGGACCCGATCCTGCGCAGTCAGACCGGCCGTGAAGAAGCCGTGTGCGCTTTTCTCGACGCCAGCGAGCTGGCGCCAAGCATGGTCAACGACATCATTGCATTTCTACGCACCTGGGTGCCGCGTTTCGAGGCCGACAACCGCAGCTACCTGACCGTGGCAGTCGGCTGTACCGGTGGCCGACATCGTTCGGTCTACGTGGCGGAGCGGCTCGCCGCCGAATTTCGTGCCGGTCGTCACGTTGTCGTGACGCACCGGGACATCTGAGGCCCTTCCCGCCGTGCTGAATCAACAGGTGACGATCATTAACCGGCTCGGGCTGCATGCGCGGGCAGCGGCCCGCTTCGTCCAGACGGCCGCCGCGTTCAAGTGCGAGATCTCGGTGATCAAGAACGGCAACAAGGTCAACGGCAAGAGCATCATGGGGCTGATGATGCTCGCCGCGCCGCAAAGCACTGCGCTCGAACTCATCACCAACGGCGAGAACGAGGAAGGCGCAATGCAGGCGCTGATGGCCTTGATCTCCGATCGCTTCGGCGAAGCCGAATGACCTGGTCGCTGCACGGCAACGGGGTGTCGCGCGGCATCGCGATAGGCATCGCCCACATCGTGCGGCGCGATGCGCTCGAGCTTTACGAGTACCCGATTGCCGAGCAGGACGTGGCGGCCGAAGTCGCGCGGCTGGAGCAGGCGGTCGAGGGCGCAAAGTCCCATCTCGCCGGCATGCGCGCAAAGATCCCCACGCACACACCGGTCGATATCGCGGCCTTCATCGACACCCACCTCCTGATGCTCGAGGATGCGATGCTGACCGACGAGCCGAAGCGGCTGATCCGCGAACGGCGGTGTAACGCGGAATGGGCGCTCAAGCTTCAGCGCGACATGCTCGTGGCCGCCTTCGATCAGATGGACGACCCGTACCTGCGCACGCGCCGCGACGACGTCGATCATGTTATCAACCGCATTCTGCGCATCCTGCTCAATCACGCGCCGGTGCCGCACGAAATCACGGAAACGCCACTTGAAGGTGCGGTGCTTGTGGCCGACGACCTGTCGCCGGCCGACACCCTGCTGATGCAGCATCATGGCATTGCCGCCTTCGTCACCGAATACGGTGGGCCTACCTCGCATACGGCGATTCTCGCGCGCAGCCTGGGCGTGCCCGGCGTTGTCGGTGTTCATCACGCGCGGCGCTTCATCCGCGAAGGTGAGCAACTGATCGTCGACGGCGGGGAGGGGCTGGTGCTCGGCGAAGCTGACCAACGCATCACCGAACACTATCGGGTCCGCCGTGACGAGCGCAGCAAGCGCATCAGCAGTCTCTCGCGCCTGAAGCGCGCGCCCACGGTCACCGCCGACGGGGTGCCCATTGAGCTGCAGGCCAATGTCGAACTCGAACTCGATTACGACGCCGCGCGCGCCGCCGGGGCGCGCGGCGTCGGTCTGTTCCGCACCGAGTTCCTGTACATGAATCGCGAGGACGTGCCCACTGAGGAGGAGCACTTCACCGCTTATAGGCGGCTCGTCGAAGCGTTTCGCAATCAGCCAGTGACCATTCGCACGCTCGATATCGGCGCCGACAAACAGATCGAAGCGAGTCTGTCGACGCGCGTGAATGTGGCCAATCCGGCGCTGGGACTGCGCGCGGTGCGCCTCGCGCTGAAGGAACCTGAACTGTTCATGCCTCAGTTGCGTGCGATCGTGCGGGCCTCGGCGCTGGGCCAGGTGCGGCTGATGATCCCGATGCTGTCGCATCTCGACGAAGTCACGCAGGTCACCGATCTCGTGCGTCGGGTGCAGACGGACTTTCGTCAGCAAGGTGTCGAATTCGATCCGGCGATGCCAATCGGCGGCATGATCGAAGTGCCCGCGGCCGCGGCTTATGCGGACGGTTTCGCGCGTGCGCTCGACTTCCTCTCCATCGGGACCAACGATCTCATCCAGTACGCAGTGGCGATCGATCGCGTCAACGAAGAAGTCAGTTATCTCTACGATCCACTGAATCCCGGGGTGTTGCGGCTGATCTCGATGGCCATCCGCGCTGCCGATGCCGGCCACTGCCCGATCGCGATGTGTGGCGAAATGGCGGGCGACGTGCGCTACACCAAGCTGCTGTTGGGGCTGGGCCTGCGGATTTTCAGCGTTCACCCGTCGGTGTTGCTCGAAGTGAAACAGGCCATTGCAGCCACGACAGTCGAAGACGTGAAGGTCACGGTGACACGCGCGCTACGTACGGCAGATCCGCAACGCCTGCAGAGCCTGATGGAGACGCTGGGCACTGCCTGAAACACGCAAGATCGGCGCGCTTTTTACCACAAAGGCTGTTGCGAACGGGTCGTCGGGACGCTGGATGACGCGCGCTACGCGCCGATTCGGCTATCGTTTAAGAGAGTTATGCGGTTTTTCGCGAAAGCTATGCTATTCTTCTGAACAACGTGACTCTGTTGTAGAACTGCAACAGCCACAATCTTTTCAGTGAACAATTCAAACGTGGGGAAGTTCGCAATGGAGAACCGAATCAAAACAGGACTCGCGCTGGCGATGTGCGTCAGCCTGGCGGGCTGCGCGAACAGCAACGTCAAGCCGGGTGAGATCCTCTGCCCAATCGTCGGCGCCGTGACTGGTGCCGGTGTTGCCGCGGCTGCCGCCGGCTCGGATGAGCCTGAAGCTTATGTCATAGGTGCTGCGCTCGGCGCTGGCGTCGGCTACCTGTTCTGCCACGAGAAGCCCGTGCCGCCGCCGGCCCCGGCCCCGGCCCCGGCGCCGGTCGCCGCTCCGCCCCCGCCGCCGCCGCCCCCCCCGCCGCCCCCGCCGCCGCCCGCGCCGGAAGTTGGCTCGAAGCTGATGAGCCTCGAAGGCACCCACTTCGACTTCAACAAGTCGACGCTGAAGCCGGAAGGCATGGCGAAACTCGACCAGGCCGCGATGGTGATGGCGGAGAGCGCGACCCTGACGGTCGGCGTCGAAGGCCACACGGACAGCGTTGGCAGCGATGCCTACAACCAGGCCCTCTCAGAACGTCGCGCGCAGTCTGCGGTGTCGTACCTGGTCAGCAAGGGCGTCGATGCGGCCCGCCTGCAGCCCACCGGCTACGGCGAGAGCAAGCCCGCTGCGACGAACGATACGGCTGACGGCCGCGCACAGAACCGGCGCGTTGATCTGGTCGTGATCTCCAACTAGATCTCACCGCCCAGCCGGTCCTGGAAAGCCCTCCGCAAGGAGGGCTTTTTTTTGCCCGGACGACGGCCAATACAATCTTCAGCCGCGCGCCTGCTAGCCCTGCCAGCAGGCAGCCAGGCGTTCGGGCTCGCGCCGCGCCGCCAGGATCACGGACCGGCACTGGGCCGGGTTTTTGATCAGCACCATCCCGCCCGGTTTCGGATACAGCGCGTCCTGCAGACGTGACAGCCAGAAGCGCAGCCCGGCTGCGCGCAGGGCGAATGGCCAGGCGGTCCTTTCGGCGGTTTCGATTTCGCGCTCCGCCCGGTAGGCGACGAGCAGTGCGCCGGCGCACTCGCGTGACCAGCCGTCGCCCGTGAAGCACCAGTCAGCGAAAGTGACCGCGAGATCGTAAACGAAGGGTTCGTGGGCCGCGTAGTAGAAGTCGATGATGCCGCTCAGGGTAGCCCCGTTGAACAGCACGTTGTCGCGAAACAGATCGCCGTGCACGACGCCGGCCGGCAGCCCGCGCAGCGGTTGCCGGGCCTGCAGCGCCATTTCCTCCTGCAGCAACTGCCGCTCGTCCGGTCCGCAGCGCGCAGCGATGCGAGCGGCAATGGCGGTCCGCCACTCGGGGCCGCGGGTGCTGGCGCACGTGTCCGCCAGGTCGGCCACCGCCAGATGCATGCGCCCGAGCATGCCGCCGACGGCCGCGCACTGCGCTGCGTCGGGGCGCAGGGGAGAGGCCCCGGGCAGGCGTTGCAGGATTGCGGCAGGCTTGGCGCACAACGTATGGACAGCTTGACCAGCGTGCGTCAGTGCGGGGCGCGG